>Ga0307511_10003086_pt1 | contig 17172 bp, 15 predicted proteins | sample 13_EM_MG_FD_200266 | JGI IMG/M metagenome (GOLD analysis project Ga0307511, IMG submission 200266) | Populus trichocarpa ectomycorrhiza microbial communities from riparian zone in the Pacific Northwest, United States - 13_EM | ecosystem: Host-associated > Plants > Roots > Unclassified | place... | reverse complement strand
GAGCAGCTCCGCTACGCGGCCGGTGACTTCGTAACTCTCCGCGTCTACACCTACCTGGCCGATCCGGCAGTGGCGACGCCGATCATGCCCGTCCCGCTGACCATCCGCATCAACGGTCTGAATTCGTGGAACCCTTCGAATCCCGCCGGTTGCAAGATGGCTGCTCCTCCTGTGGGCACGGACACGCTTTGCAACGTGCAGGCGATTCACGGAGGCGTCGATAACGACAGTACCGGTGGTATCGATGCCTATGACACCGCTCCTGTCGCCGCTGCTGCCTACCCCGTTGCCAGCAAACCGAACCAGATGGCCTGGACGTCCAGCATCGACACTCCCACAGGCGACACGATCATCAAGCTCTATGGCTCGCCGATGGTGACGCCATTCGAGGGCAGCACGGGGCGCGGGCTGGCTCCCGAAGACAGACTTTACGGGCTCGAGTACATTCCCTCGCCGGTCGAGGATCTGACCACCGGCGCCATCCAGTTCTCTACCGATCTGACCTCGGCGGCGGTGCGGCCGAAGAACACGGCACGCTGGATGATCAAGATTCCGGCATCGGCGTTTCCGGTCGTTGCCGCGGGCAGTGGCTCGGTCCTTTCGATCGAGATGCGCATCGGCGACCAGCAGACCAGCGGCGCCGTCTATCCGACGGCGGTCGATCCCGAGAACCTCACCCGTACCTATGTCTGGCGCGGGGACAACACCTTCATCTTCGGCACCGCGGCGCAGTCGCCGAAGTTGCCGCTCACGGAGCGTTATCAGGTCATCGGCGATCCGCGCCATTGTCCCTACGCGGATCTCAAACGGCCACACCTCTCGAATACGTTTCCTGCCGTGTCCCCGCCGCCGATCGGCTCGTACGAGAGCTCGCTGGGGATGGGATACAACCGCTACTTCGACGACTTCGAGGACGGAAGCCGCAACCGAGGAGGATCGGCGGAGCTGACGGGAACCAAGAGCGAGCCCTTCACCATCGTCGGCAGCGGAGCAGGTCAGAACAACGTCTTTGCCGTGAAGATCAACGGCGGTACGACGATCTCCACGACGCTGGCGGCCGGCAACCTCACAGCAAAACAGGTGGCCGATACGCTCAACGCCAATGGCACCTTCACGGCCTCTGCGTCCGCCGACTACGTGAGCGGGCGCGTGCGAATCACGGCGAATTCCGGAGTTGGCTCCTCCGTACAGTTCAATACCGGAACGTCGAACAACTGCGGCTCTACGCTCGGATTCAGCAACACGGCGAGCACGACCCCGGGCTGGCCGGGCTGGGTCTATACCGTCGGCGCGGTCCAGTATGGAATCAACAATAACGGCAACGTCTCGGACGGTGGCTGGGACTCAGGAGGCGGTGCGCTCGAGATCGACGTCCACCGTCTCTTCCAGATGCTTCGTTCCTCCCTGGTCCGGGCCAATGCCATCTGGACCACGATGACCGGCTTCTCGTACTACTACATCGGGATCGGCAACGAGATCGGCTACGACGCCGCGAACGAGTTCCCCAACAGCATCCCGGTGTCGACGAAGCCGTTCACCGGAGCGACGGGAACCCAGTACGAGAACAGCATCACCGGGCGGGTCCGGCTCGTCCGCGAGAATCCGTCGGTAACACCCGTCCCCGACACCCGTTGGTGGGGCAAGCCGTGGCTGGGAGAGCTTTTCCCCGATTCGATCTACGCGACGTGGCTTGCCACCGGAAACATCCCGACCGGCACGGGATCCAACAAATTCGTGCGCGACATCCGCAGCAAGTTCCCGCCGTTCACGGGGACGAAGCTCATCGATACCGTTCGCCGCACCAGTGAGAAGGGGAGTACGACGCTCTTCTGGACCGGCAACAAGAACGCTACGTTCCATCACGAATACAAAGACGGGAACACGGCGGCGATCACCTCGGCCGGAAGCGACATCGCGAACAACTATTCGTTGCCTGTCCCCGACACCATCGACAACGCTCGCCCCTTCGCCATCGATTACGATCAGACCGGATACAACCCGGAGAGCTTCCTTCAGGCAGGGGTATATCCGAACGCCTACGTGACCAGAGTTCTCAATACTTACTACTCGCATTCCGGCGCCCCGGTGCAGGGCAGCGCGCTGGTCTCTCTGGTCGATCCCGCCACCAACGATCCGGCCTTCATCGCTGTCAATGGTCTCTCTCCGACCGGCGTTGCCGGCACGACCTTCATCGCCAAGTGGTCCTTCCTCACGCTGATCCAGAGCTATCTGAACGGCGGCCTCTATACCGACGGCTCTGCCACGCCGACCGCGAAACACATCCGCCAGTTGCCGCGCGTCGTCATCACCGATCCGAACGAGAACACCGATCTGAAGCAGAAGGGCTCCATCACCGTCGGCTGGACCACGACCTGGCGACGCTGGGACGGACAGACCTACACGAGCGATGCGGCCTATTCGACGTGGCTGGAGACGCTGACCATGAAGTACGCGGTCCTCTACAGCCCGAGCAACGGCTTCGCCGATCCCAAGAAGGGCAATCCCACCGGCTGGTTCTACGTCAAGGACAACACGGTGGCCACGCCCGGCGTGAAACCCGATGCCGCGCACGAGGTTTCTCAGGCCATCTCGGCCCAGACCACGACCAACTCGGTCAGTTGGTCCACGCCTCCGGCCACCTTCCCGCAGGGCAACTATCTGATTCGCGTCGAGGGCTACCGGCAGGGTTGGCCGTTACACTACTCGTTCCACCAGTACCGCGCGTTCTTCCAGAGGTGATGACGATGCAGAGACGGAGAACGAACCGACAACGGGGAATCACGCTCATGGAGATGATGGTCGTGACGGCCATCTTCTCCGTGATCTTCATCATTTCGTACTCGCTGCTCGAGGACACGGTGAAGACGAGTCTCTTCCTCGAAGAGCACAACGATCTGCCGGTCTACGGACAGAGCGCCGTCAACGCTATCCAGCGCGAGCTGCTGCAATCGCGCGTCGTCTTCGAAGGATCGGCCACCAGCTTCGGCCCCGGCTATTTCTCGGCGCTGACCTTTCCCACGCAATACCCGCTGCTGACTGGCAGCCAGTTACCCGTGCTGAACCCGACCGGCACGCTCGTTCCCGATGGCGCCACACGCTACACCGGGAACGTCATGCTGATGGCGCGGCAGCTCTCACCGGCTCTCGTCACGGGACTCAGCGTCGGATGCACGACGCCGCCCTGCTCCCTGCTCGTCGACCGCTACCAGTTCGAGGTCTTTTACCTGACGAAGGTGACCGGCGCGCAGAACTTCGCCGCAACCGGCTACTACATCGACGCCATCCAGGCCAAGAGCGCGGTCTACGCCGACTATTTGCAACTGACGCAATGGCTAAACCTCTCGCCGTCGTCGACGGACAAGAACAGCGTGGCCTCGACACTGAGCACCTACAAAGACCCGATCACCAACCTCTCCCAGCCTGCCACCAAAGCCTGGAACTCCAGCGTCGCGGCAGCATCGGCGTTCTACACGATCACCTCCTCGCTCGGCTTCACGGCGATCGCCAATCCGACCATTCCGCTGCCTTCGGCCACGAGCGTCGTCCGAGGCCTCGCCGGCGGCCGCGTCAGCGGAAAGATGGTCTACAGCGTCGGATACCGTCCATCAGCGACCGCCCGCTTCAACCTTTCGACGGACTTCAAGAAGCCGGACGGAACGACTCAGGTCCGCGATCCGATTCCCAAGTACGCGGTCTTTGACTCTACCCAGCCGCTGTTCCCCTCGGGGATGGAATTCCTCATGGTCGGGCCGGCCGGATCGCGCCGCATCCTCAGTCGCATCGTGCTGATGGCCAACTGGATCGGCCACATCGATTCAAAGGAATCGCTGGTCATCACCTCAGGATCTTCCTAGCCGCACCATCGGGCGCCGTCGCGTGAAAAAGCCGCGACGGCGCTCACGTTTTTGACAAGATCCGCAGTCCTGCAAAAGGACCTAACTCCTTCCCCTGCTTCACCTTCCGCTGAATTCATCCTCCTCCATCCCATTTGCAATGTCCCTCCTCGCAACGAAGGAGGAATGGGATGGATACGAAGAAATGGTCGCGGGGAATGTCGCTCATCGAATGTCTCGTCGTCATTGCGGTTCTGGGGATTCTGATGCTGTGCGTTTCGCCGGCGCTCGGCAAGATGCAGCGCCGCTGCGCGCTGGCCGTGGCCGCCGAGCGTTTGCGATTGCAGATGATTCGCGCACAGAGCGATGCAGCCACGCTCTCGAAGAACTGCGGCGTCTACTACTTCCAGCGCGGCGGGCAGTGGATGTTCGCCATTTACGCCGACGAGAACGGCAACGGCGTCCTGCGCAGCGAGATCGCCAGCGGCGTTGACCGGCGCATCGAAGGACCGGCACCGCTGCTCGATACGACGGCTCCGATCGAAGTCGGCATCGGTGACGGCTTTACCGATCCCGACACGCTCAGTGCCATCGCCCCCGGAACCTCGCCCATCGCATTCAACAGCTCCTTCATCTGCTCGTTCTCGCAGATCGGCTCCGGCACGCCCGGCTCGATCTTTCTCCACGACGGCGGCTCGCTCGGCGCGGCCGTTCGCTGCTCCGGCTCCGAGGGCCACCTGCGCAAGCTCTTCTATACCGGCAAAGGACAGAAATGGATCGAGAAGTGAGGGGAATGCGGCAAACCTCGGCGCCCGTTGCATCTGGTACTCTTCATCAGGAGGCACCGGCCGATGCGACGTATCGGAATCGTAGTTATTGCAATCTGCGCGCTGTTCACCGTCAGTATCGTTTTCGGAGCGGAAACGAAGACCTCGAACACGACGGCCAAGCCGCTCTCGCCGGTCTTCGCCTCGACGCTCCAGACCGACTCGCCGCTGGTGCGCGCCGCGAAGATCAGCCTTCAGGCCCGCATGCATCCGAAGTCGCGCGTCATCATCGACTCGAACAACCTCGTCATGCATCGCTGGTCCGAGCCATCGGCCGCGCCTGCGGCGGCTGCGGGACCCGAGGAGCGGGGACGCTCATGGCAATCCGGCAACTCCGGTGATGCCGGCGCCATCGCCGCGCGCGAGCAGCGCGAGCGCGATCAGCGCAACGCCGCCGAACAGGCTCGCCAGACCAGCCTTCGCCAGGAGCAGGCCTACATGGCCGAACAGGACCAGGAGCCGTACAGCGAAGTCATCGACGATCACGTGACGAAACGTCTCGAGACGATTCCGACCGAGATGAAGCAGAAGCCGCCGATGTAATGCGGAGCGAGGATCGCGCCGATCCGGACGGAGGCTTTGTCCCGCGAACCGGCAGCGTTTGTCCCTTGACCGACTTGTTCGCGTAGAGATCGCGATCCGCCGTTTCCAGCAACTGTTCCAGAGTCGCTCCCGGCAGCGCGGAATGCGCCATGCCCAGGGTCACGGCGAGCTGCAGTTCGGAGCCCTTGGTCGTCCAGTGAAGCTGTGAGAGCTCCCGCGCCAGTCGTTCCGCCACGGCCCGCGTCTCCTCGACCGTGAGATTGAGCACGAGCAGTACGAACTCGTCGCCTCCGTAGCGGGCGATGACGTCGTCGCTGCGCGTGCGGCGAAGAAAGAGCGCCCCGACGTCCTTCAGCACCTGGTCGCCCATCAGATGTCCGAAAGCATCATTGATGACCTTGAAGTCATCGACGTCGAACAGAACGACGCCGATGCTCTGCTTCTCCTCGAGATGCCGCTCCGCCTGTTCGAAGAAGAAGCGTCGCGTGGCCACCTTCGTCAGCTCGTCATGATTGGCGATGTCGCGCCATTCCTGCGCGTCCGCATCGAGCGCCCGCTGCCGCGCCAGAATGCGCCGCGCGGCCGCCACCTTGGCTACCACTTCCACTTCCGAGCAGCCCTTCGACAGAAAATCGTCATACCCGAGCGTCAGGGCGGTGACCTTCACTGACAGCTCGTCGTGTGCCGTCAGCATCACCGCATACACGCCGCTGGTGGCGCGATTGCCTCGGATGTCGGCGATCAGTTCCAGCCCATCCTTCCGCGGCATCTTGAAATCGGCGATGAGCAGATCGCACTTGATCTCTTCCAGTTTCTGAAGTGCCTCGATACCGTCAGCAGCGGTGGTGACGATCAGTCCCAGCTTCCGCCCGATCGAAGAGAGCCAGACGCAGAAACTCTCATCATCCTCGACGATCAGTAAGTGGGTCGCCTGCGCCGGAGGGTCGGGGGGCAGGTCGTCTCGTCGGCGGAGGGCAGAAGTCACGTGGCAGGGGGCACATTCAAGTTGGAAGCCATCTGCCTTCCGCAGCGTGATGGCGGTCACAACCACGTTTTGACGTCAGTTGCGAGCGAACGGAGAGTTCGGTTGACGTTGCGAAGGCAGCGACACGCTAACGGGTGGACGGACACCCGCTTGACGGTCTCGGATTGCCGGGCGTACAGTCTCCGAGTCGATCCCGAAAACGCCCAATCACGATTTCACAAAAGGGGGTCTCATGTCCTGGAGCGGATCCTTCTCGGTCAAGAATGAAACAGGTCAAACTCTTGCCATCATGGGGCTCTCGCATTGTCTTGCCACGATCACGGACGAGACAACGTTGGGCGGCGAAGTTCCTATCGTGAATTGGGTCAACTGGACACCATTGTCAAACGACGCGTGGTTGGGTGGAGGAACCTGGGTTACGACGGGTGGCTGGAACGATATCTGGGTCTGGAATTACCAAATAGATGGCGTGTCGCACTCGGGTGCGCACCAGTGCAATCTGAGCTCGTCGGATACCGAGGTCTTGCTTTATTTTACCGGGAGCGGCTTGTCCATCCACCCCAACGTATCGAGTAACGCCACCGGCTCCAATGGCAAGTATTCCTACAATACACAAGGTCAAGTTGGGTTCTTGAATGGTGGATTGTAGGCTGCCTCACACGGCTGGAATCACGGTCTGGTCGACCCCAAACGATACCTTGACCACGTGGTTTTTCCGGGGAACCGGCACGATCTTCCGCAATTTTGGGTCGAAGTAGTCTTTGAAGAGCGGTGGCCGCGCCGAGCTCAAGTACCTGTCCGGGTGTCGCTGAACGGTTTCATTGACGAGCTCGAGCTCGTCGCGTGTGGACAGGGTTTGCACGATGCAGGGCGCCTTGACGATGCCCATGTCGCGGAGAGCATACGCGCGGTGGCTTCCGTTGTTGAGGATCAAACGGCCTTCGAGGTTTAGGACATGGAGGTGGTTGGGCCCGTAACCCACAACCAATGCAACAACGGCGACGGGCGGCCCGGCATACTCGCGACCCTGGATCTGGGCGGGATCAATCAGCGCCGCTTCGATGAAGCGAAGGTCGCTCGAAGGGGAGACGACACTGTAGCTGTTCACTGAGGCCTGGATTACGCGCGCCTGCGGAACGTCCTGTTGCAGCGGAATGCACTTCATCAGGACATCGAGCTCTGTAGGTGAGGGACCCAGAGAGCGCTTCACTTGATCGGCGAAAGCAAGGTTGACGTGTGTTTGACCCACGACCAGTTGGTCGAGGTTGACCATCGCGAAGCGAGTCGGGAAGTACCCAAACGATTTGCGAAATGCCGCCGTCGAAGCAACCGCCTCGACATGAGGTATCAGGGCGTCCGGCAGTGGCTCAATGGCAGGATTGTCGGCGCAACCGGCTTCCTGCCGCTCGATGGCGCGAAGGTGTTCGTTGGCCGAGCGCCACTCGGCGATCAGCGCACCCTTGTCGGCGGTTTGTCCATCCACCGCCTGAACGCGGATGAAGCCGAGGAAGTCCCGTATCGGGGGGCGCCCGATCAGGATCACATGTGGATCGATAGTGAGATCGGGCATCCCAGGCATCAATTACCCTCGTCGAAGTCGTTGGACCGGCGAGGCATCATAGATCGGTTTGGGAGTGAGCGCGCAACAGCGCATGAGCATCAGCCGCACCAGCCCCAAATCGGCGGAATCCGTCCACGCCCCACCCCGTTGTAAGCACCCTGCATCCTCTCGGAACGTTTCACGGCGCCGGCCGTCGTAGAGGCAGGCAACAGATCATCCATGCCAGAGTTTATTGTCAGAGTCGGAACACCCGACGGAACTATCACCGAACGCCACGTGCAGGCGATGAACATCACCGCTGCGCAGGACGAGCTGCGCCAGCAGGGGATGCACGTCTTCGAGGTCAAGCGCGGGAGCATGCATCTCCGCGATCTCCTTCCTCGGGGCAAGAAGATCATCTCCACGGAGCGCTTCCTGCTCTTCAACCAGGAACTGCTGGCACTGGTCAAGGCCGGATTGCCGATTCTTCAATCGTTCGACATCATGCTGGAGCGGCAGAAGAACCTGCGCTTCAAGGAAGTCCTCACCGACGTCCGCGAGAAACTGAAGTCGGGCATCGCTCTCTCGGACGCCTTCGCCGCATACGGCGACGCCTTTCCTCCGATCTACTCGACCTCGCTGCGCGCTGGTGAGCGCTCCGGCGATCTGGAAGGCGTGCTGCGCCGCTTTCTCCGCTACCAGAAGATCATCGTCAACCTGCGCAAGCGCGTCATCGGCGCGCTGATCTATCCCACCATCCTCATCACTCTGTCGGTCGGCATGGTCTTCATCATGCTGACCAAGGTCATCCCGAAGTTCGCGGAGTTCTATGAGGGCTTCGGCGCAGAGCTGCCGTGGTTCACGACCTTCATGATCAACGTAGCGAAGACGCTGAACTCGAATCTGATCATCGTCATTGTCGTGGTTGTAGGTGGAGGCATCCTCCTTCGCCGCTGGATCAACACCACCGGCCGCATCCTCTGGGATCAATTCAAACTGAACATTCCGCTGGCCGGCGGCATCCTGCACCGCTTCGCCATCATGCAGTTCACCCAATCGCTGGGCACGCTTCTGGCTGGCGGCACACCGATGGTTCCTTCGATCGAGATCGCTTCGCAGTCCGTGACCAACCAATCGGTGGCCGCCAAGATCTTCGGGATGGTGAAGAACGTCCGCGAGGGTGAGCCGCTGTGGCGCTCGCTGGAAAACACCGGCGCCATGAGCGATCTGGCCGTCGAAATGATCAAGGTCGGCGAATCGACCGGCGCCCTGACGGAAATGCTCGCAAATGTCAGCGAGTTCTACGACGAGGAAATCGAAGCCCGGCTGACGCGCATGGTGTCCGCCATCGAGCCGCTCATCCTCGTCTTCATGGGCTCGGTGATCGCCATCCTGCTCTACGCGTTCTATCTCCCACTGTTCCAGCTCAGTAACGTCGCCCAGCAATAGAGACGACCTATGGCCGCCGATCCACGCACGCTCCTCTACAAGAATCCCGATCCGACCGGTGAAGCGGCCCGCGCGCAGCGGCTGGCCGACCAATACGGCTTCGATTACGTCGACCTCGAGCACTTCCAGGTCGATCACCAGCTCTTCCGCGATGTTCCGCTGGAGCTGATGATCCGCTACCAGTTCCTCCCCGAGAAACGGGAGAACGGCCACATCGCCGTCGTGGTCGGCGATCCGACCGACGTCCTGAAGCTCGACGAGCTTGAGCTTCTCCTCGGCGCTCCGCTCAAAGTGCGCGTGGCCTCGCCCGCTGCGATCCGCGACAAGCTGCAGAAGTCCGAATCGACGCAGCGCGTCCTCGACGAAGCCACGGAAGGCTTCCGCATGACGCTCATCGGCGAGGATGAGGAAGGCGAAGAGACGCTGACGATCGACTCGATCACGGCGCAGGAGTCGTCGCCGATCATCAAGCTGGTCGACTCGATCGTGTTCAACGCCATCCAGCGCCGGGCCTCGGACATTCACATCGAGACGCGCGACAACGAAGTGGTCGTCAAGTACCGCATCGACGGCGTGCTCTACGAAGCGCTGGAGCCGATCGACAAGCGTCATCACTCCACGATCATTTCCCGCATCAAGGTCATGTCGGAGCTCGACATCGCCGAGAAGCGCGTGCCGCAGGACGGCCGCTTCAAGCTGCGCATCACCGGCCGTACCATCGACTTCCGCGTCTCCATCGTTCCCACGGCCCATGGCGAGGATTCGGTCATCCGTATTCTCGACAAGGAGTCGATGAACTCCGACTTCAAGAGCCTGCGTCTCGACGTCCTCGGCTTCGATGACGAGATGCTGCTCAAGTTCCGCAAGTTCATCAAAGAGCCGTACGGCATGGTGCTCGTCACAGGGCCCACCGGCTCGGGCAAGACCACCACGCTCTATGCCGCGCTCTCCGAGATTCAGACCTCGGAAGACAAGATCATCACCATCGAAGACCCGGTCGAATATCAGCTTCGAGGCATCACGCAGATTCCGGTCAACGAGAAAAAGGGATTGACGTTCGCGCGCGGACTGCGGGCCATCCTTCGCCACGACCCTGACAAGATCATGGTCGGCGAGATCCGCGACGAAGAGACGGCTGCCATCGCCGTGCAGTCGGCTCTCACCGGCCACCTCGTCTTCACCACCGTCCACGCCAACAACGTCGTCGACGTTCTCGGCCGCTTCCTCAACATGAAGGTCGATCTCTACAACTTCGTCTCCGCGCTGAACTGCGTGCTGGCCCAGCGGCTCGTGCGCAAGATCTGTGACTCCTGCAGACACGAAGTGACGTATCCCGAGGCATTTATCGTTGAGTCGGGACTCGATCCCAAGGAATATCGCGGCACCAAGTTCTGGGAAGGCTCGGGATGCATCGACTGCAACGGCACCGGCTTTCACGGCCGCGCCGCGATCTCGGAGCTTCTCGATCTTTCCGATCGTATCCGCACCATGATTCTCGATCGCCGTCCGGCCTCCGAGATCAAGAAAGCTGCAAAAGAAGAAGGAATGCTGTTCCTCCGCGAATCGGCGCTCCGGAAAGTGATGACGGGACAGACCACGTTGCGCGAGATCAACAAGGTCACCTTCGTGGAGTGATATGGCGCGTTCCTTTCCACCGGACGTCGTAGTCCTCGACAATGATTCTCTGATCCACGCCCGCGTCCGTGCCGGGCGGAAGGATGCGCAGATTCTGCAGGCCAAGAGCTACGTCCTGCGCGACGACGTATTCGCGCCGGGCATCGTGACTCCGCAATTGCAAAACGAAGCCGTCTTCGCCGAAGTGCTGCGCCGCATGAAGCTCGAGACAGGACGATGGGACAAGGTCTCGCTGCTCCTTCCCGATGCCTGGTTCCGGATGAACATCATCGAACTGCAGTCGCTCCCGGACCGCGACAACGAAGCGGCCGAAGTCATCCGCTGGAGTCTCCGCCGAACGATGCCCATCGATCCGTCCGAGCTGCGGATGTCGTACGAAGTCCTCAGCCGCACGCCGCCGCGGATTCTCGCCGTCTGCGCCGTCGAGGCAACGATCGCCGCCATCGAGCGGCTCTTCGAAGCGGCCGGCATCGAAATCGTTCTCATCGAGCCGGCCGGCCTCAACATCTGGAATGCCATCACGGCACGCGAGGCCGCTACGACGCGCGACCGCATCTTCTTCTACATCCGCGATCACGACTTCACCACCGCCCTTTTCCGCGGCACGCAGCCGCTCTTCATCCGCTCGCGCAATCTCAACGGCGAACGGACATTGCCGCAGGAGATCAAGCTCTCAGCGACCTACCTGCGCGACACGTTTCAGACGATGTCGATCGAGAACTGCTACGTTGCCGGAAACGGCATCAACGGCTCGGTGACCGAGATCATCGGCAGCGAGTTTTCATCGCCCGTCCGCAAGATCGCTCTGCGCGACGTGGCCGAGCAAACGCCCGGCGACGTCAGTGCGTATGAAGCAGAGCTGACCGCCGTCACAGGAGTCTTCACAGGGTGAAACCGATTCATCTCAACCTCGCTTCGCGGCCGTTCCGCGATTACCGGCCCGTCTATGCCGCAGTGGTCGTCATGGCGCTGCTGACGGCGTTTCTCGGCCTCAACAACGTCGACACGTTTCTCCGCTACCGGACCGAGACGAAGACGACGCGCGCCAACATCGCCAGGCTCGAAGAGCAGATGGCCGACGAGCAGCGCAAGAGCGCGACGCTGACCCAGCGGCTGAAGGGCGTCGACCTCAAGCTGCTGGCCTCGCAGGCCGAATTCGCAAACACGCAGCTCGCCGAGCGGGCGTTCTCCTGGAGCGAGCTGCTCGACCGCCTGGAGCGCGTGCTGCCCGCCGACGTGCGGCTGCAATCGGTGACGCCCTCGTTCGCCAAGGACGGCATGGTCCACCTGGCGATGAACTGCGTGACCAAGACCGGCGAAGGGCTCTCGGCGACGATCAACCGATTCAACGCCGATCCGCACTTTGCCAACGCCTTTCCATTCGTCGAGACCGCGATGCAGGGCGAGTATCACTTCTCGCTCGGCGTCGACTATCGTCCCTCGGTCGCCAGGAGGGTGGAATGATCTGGCGTGAAAAGCGAGTCCTGCTGATCGTTCTCGGCGTGCTGCTGCTCGCCAACACGGCCTTTTTCTTTACCTATCGCGTGCAGTACGAAAGCCGGCTGCAGGATCTCGCTGCCCGGCAGGAACAGGCCAAGGCTCAGCTCGATCAGGCCCACAGCGCGCGCATCGCCGCCGAACAGCAGCTCGCGGCCTACAAGAAGGTGCAGAACGACCTTCAGGTGTTATACAACGATCGCTGGTCGACGCCGGCGCAGCGATTGACGGCGTTGATCGACGAAGTGAAGCGCCTCGCCGCGGCCAGCCATCTCCAACCGCCCAGCTATCAGTTCGGGACCGGCGAGACGAAAAGCTCCGGCAACGTCAACACCCGAGGATCGATCGGCACGCAGACGGTGAGCATTACCTACAGCGTGGAAGGGACTTACGAGCAGGTGCGCCGTCTCATCAATCTGCTGGAGCTCTCCGATCAGTTTGTGATCATCGACAGCATCGGCCTCGGCACGAACGGGACTGCCGCCGACAAGGCGCTGTCGCTCAACATTCGACTCAAGACTCTGTTCCGCGACGCGCGCCCGACTGTGCCGCTGGCGAACAGACAGTTGTGATGGACTGGATGAACTGGAAAACCTGGACGACGATTGGCGTGATCCTCATCGCCATCTTCGCGATCTACGCCTTCGCGTCGAATTCGCATGCCTTCGCGCCGCAGCCGGCGCCGGCGGCGACGATCGCCGATACGCATCCGCGCACGCCGCATCCGGTGCGAGCCGTCAGTACGCCCGGCGTCCCCGCGGTCCATATCGAATGGCTCGACCCGCAGCCCGGCAGCTACAAGATCGAGCGAAGTCTGTTCGGCTACAAAGAGCCGCCTCCTCCGCCGCCACCTCCGCCGCCTCCGCCGGTCAAGCTTCCGCCCGATCAGGATCACGACGGCGTTCCCGACTTCCGCGACAACTGTCCGGCCGTCTACAACCCCGACCAGAAAGACAGCGACAGCAACGGCAATGGCGATTTGTGCGACGCCGAGTGGCAGGCGTACAACGCCGCCCATCCGCCTCCGCCGCCCGCTCCCGTGCCGCCGCAGTTCTCGTTCAAATACATCGGCACGTTCGGACCGCCGAGCAACCCGATCGCTACGTTCAACGGCAACGGCGAGATCATCAACGTGCGTGTCGGCGAAACGTTCGACGGCAAGTTCATCCTCCGCAGCATCGGCATCGAGTCGGTCGAGATCGGATACGTAGGCTTCCCCGCGGACCTGAAGACGCGCGTGCCGCTCGCACAGTGACCTATTGCATACAGACATCGTCAGAGTGGTCAGCAGATAACAGATGTATGGCCACCCAGGATTGAAACGAATGAACCAGATGAAACTCGGAATTACCGCACTCGCGCTGTCGCTGACGATGCTCTCCTGCACCAGCTACAACGCGTTCAAGAAGGCTAAGACGGCCGAATCGGCGAAGGATTGGGATCAGGCCGTCATCGAGTACCAGAAAGCGCTCGACGTCGATCCTGGCAACACGCTCTATCAGATCAACCTCTCCCGCGCGAAGCTGGAAGCGTCGCGCATCCATTTCGAAAAAGGGAAATCGCTCCGCGCCTCCGCCGACAACACGCGCGGCAGCGACAGGATCCGGCTCATGCAGCTCGCCGTCACGGAGCTGGAGCTGACCGTCAAGCTCGACTCGACGAACCAGTTTGCCGCCGTCGAATACGGCAAGGCCGTCAACGCGCTGCAGGATGCCACGCAAGCCAGCCGCCCCGCGTCGATCGACGACATCAAGCGCCGCGCCAAAGCCAACATCACCAAGTCCGCGCCGCCGCAGCTCAACCCCAGCTCCGACCAGCCCATCTCTCTTTCCTTCCCGCACGAGACGCCGGTCAAGGAGATCTACAAAGCCCTCGGCAACGCCTTCGGCATCAACATCCTTTTCGATCAGGCCGTGAAAGATGACCGCATCGCTATCGAGCTGAAGGACGTCACCGCCCAGCAGGCCCTCGAGCGCCTGATGCAGGCCGCCAATCATTTCTACAAAGCGCTCGACGAGCACACCATCATCGTCGTCCCCGACAATCCGCAGGCCCGCCGCGATTACGAAGATCTCGTTATCCGCACTTTCTATCTTTCCAACGGCGACGCCGAGCAGGTCACCAACGTCGTCCGGACCATGATCGAAGCGCGCAACGTTTTCCCGCTCAAGGCCCTCAACGCCATCACCATCCGCGACACCGCCGACAAGGTGCGCATCGCCGAAAAGATCATCGAAGCCAACGACAAAGCGAAAGCGGAAGTGGTCGTCGACGTCGAGCTGCTGCAGATCGATCTCGACAAGCAGCGCGACATCGGCGCCGTCGTCACAGGCCTCGGCGGCACGCTCGCAGCCGACACGCCGAAGGATGAAAAGGGCAATCCGCTGCCGACGAATCTCGACACGCTTCGCGGCATCCGCAGCGCGAACCTCGTCTTCACCATTCCGACGGTCGCCTACAACCTGATCAAGACCGTCGGCAACACGGAGACGCTGGCCAACCCCGAGCTGCGCATCTCCGAAGGCGAGAAGGCGACGCTGCACATCGGTCAGCGCGTTCCGGTTCCCGTGACCACGTTCACCACCGGCGTGCAGAACGGAACGCTCGGCAGCCTTCCCGCCACGTCGTTTCAGTACCAGGACATCGGTATCAAAGTCTCCATCGAGCCGCGCGTGCATCACAACCGCGAAGTCACGCTCAAGCTCACCGTCGAAGTCTCCGACATCGCCGCCGCTGCCACGACGCAGGACCTGCCGTCGTTCAACACGCGCACGATCGAAGCGACCATCCGCCTCAAAGACGGCGAGACGAACTTCCTGGCCGGCCTCATTCAGGAAACCGAGGGGACTACGAGTCAGAAGACGCCCTTCCTGGGCGACATCCCCATCCTCGGCCGCCTCTTCACCAAAGACCATTCCTCGCGCCATCGCACCGATCTGATGCTGACGATGACGCCGCACATCATCCGCATCCCCGACATCACCGAAGACGACATGGCTCCGATGTGGGTCGGCACGCAGAGCAACCTCAGCTTCCGCGGCCTCTCGCCGCGCATCGAGTCGCAGTCCACCGCCGATCCCTTCACGCGCAGCACGCAGCAGTTCAGCGCCGGCAACGTGGACGGCGACGGCAACCCGATCCCTTCCACCAACATGGTCGTGCCTCAGGGCTCCGGTCCGCGCGACGTTTTCGGCGGCCGCACGCCCAACTCGCAGCCGACGAATCCGAACAATCCGAATCCTCCGCAGCCAACGCCACCACCGCAACCGCAGCCCCAGAGCCAGCTCTCGCCATCGGGCGGGACGGCTGTTGCTCAGTCCGTTGCAGTGAGCCCTGACAATACCGGCCTCTCGCCGCGCATCCAGCCGCAGCCGATGCGCCTCTCCTTCAAGCCCGGCGAAGAAAAGATGTGGAACCTCGTCGGCATGGATCTCGACGGCCTGACGACCACGCAGCTCATGCTTCACTACGACCCGCACACGCTGGACGTCAGTGAAGTCATCTTCGGTCCGGCCATGGTCATCGATCTGAAGACGCCGCCCGTGGCCACGATCGATCGCGAGCACGGCACGGTGCGCATCACGTCGTCGAACGGCAAGCCGCTGCAGTTCTACAACGGCGGCGGCGACATCGCCTCGCTGCGCGTCCGCGGCGGCGCGACGGGCGATACCTATCTCGTCCTCGAGAATCCCAACCTGACCAACGGCGCCGGTACAGTCGTCAACGCCGCGGTGTCGGGAGGCCACGCCAAGGTCGACTGATGAACGTCCGCCGCAAGAGCTCGCAGGGTTTCACGGTCGCCGAACTGATCACCGTCGTGGCCATCGTCGGAATCCTTGCATCCGTGGCCATGCCGCTCGTGAACTTCGGCATCCGCCGGCAGAAAGAGATCGAGCTGCACGAGAAACTTCGGAGGATCACCGAAGCCATCGATCGCTACCACGAGCTTCGCGCCCAGCCCGCCGGAAGCCCGGCCGGCATGAAGGAGCCTCCCAGCCTGGAGCAGGGACCGTGGCCGAAAGAGCTGGAAGAGCTGACCAAGCCGATCGAGCTCAATAGCGGCCAGAAGGTTCGCCTTCTCCGCGTCCGCGACCTCATCGATCCGATGACCGGCAAATCGGAATGGAACACCCTCTCCGCCGATGACGATCCCGATTCGTCATCCGGCGGCGGGGGCAAGAACGTTTACGAGATTCATTCGAAATCAACAGCGCCAGCCCTCGACGGCAAGACGCACTACAACGAATGGTGATGAACCCGGGAGCCCCCATGAAACGACGCCGCAAACAGCAATCCGGCTTCACCCTCATCGAATTGATCGTCGTCGTCACGATCATCGGCATCCTCGCTGCCGTCGCTGTCTCCAACGTCAAGTGGGCGCAGACCAAGGCCCGCGAGTCGGCCCTGCGCCACGACCTCTTCGAGATGCGCAAGTCGATCGACGACTACTACGCCGACAAGCAGAAGTATCCCGAAAGCCTTCAGGCGCTGCAGCAGGAACACTACCTTCGCAACATCCCGAAGGACCCGATCACTCAGAAGGCTGACTGGGAAGAAGTGCAGAACACTCCCGATCCTTCGGATCCGAACGCGATCCCGACCGATCCGGCAGCGTCAGCCGACAGCGCCGCTCCCGGCATCTACGACGTACACAGCCAGGCTGTTGGCAATGGACTCGATGGGACTCCGTACAAGAGCTGGTGATGTGCGGTCGCGCGGTCGCGCGGTCGCTCAGTCGCGCGCCGTTCGAGCGGCACACCGCCGCGCAACCGCGCAACCGCGTAACCGCGTAAGCGCCGAATCCGGCTTCACCCTCGCCGGCGTCATCGTGCTCATGTCCATCATGATGATCTTCGTCGCCTA
>Ga0307511_10003085_pt1 | contig 17175 bp, 10 predicted proteins | sample 13_EM_MG_FD_200266 | JGI IMG/M metagenome (GOLD analysis project Ga0307511, IMG submission 200266) | Populus trichocarpa ectomycorrhiza microbial communities from riparian zone in the Pacific Northwest, United States - 13_EM | ecosystem: Host-associated > Plants > Roots > Unclassified | place... | reverse complement strand
TCTTTTTCATTCTCATGAGGTGGCCGCTTCACCCGCCGAGGGAAATAAAACCAAGGCCGAGCCGAGCCGGATCAAGAAAGAGGTTTTGGCCAAATCAACTCCCTCCGCCTCGGTTGATTCCCGGGCCTGCCTGAATCCCCGGAGCACCTTTGAATCTTTTGTGGTCGGCATGAACAACCAGTTTGCCCATGCCGCCGCCATGGCGGTGGCCCAGGCCCCTGCCCGCACCTACAACCCGCTCTTCCTGCACGGCAGCGTCGGCTTGGGCAAGACGCATTTGATGCAAGCGGTGGGGCATCTCATTCAGCAGAACAAAAAGCACCTGAAAGTCTTCTACGTTACTTCCGAGCAGTTCACCAACGACTACATCAGTGCAATCCAGCATGGCGAATTGAACAAGTTCCGTAAAAGCTACCGGCAGGTGGACGTGCTGCTGATCGACGATATCCAGTTCCTGGCGGGGAAGGACCGCTCGCAGGAGGAATTTTTCCACACCTTCAACACGCTCTTCGATGGCAGCAAGCAGATCGTCCTGACGGCGGATTCGCCTCCCACGGAAATCGCCAATCTCGAGAAACGGCTCACCTCCCGGTTCGAATGGGGCCTCACCGCCGAATTACAGCCGCCCGATACCGAAACCCGCCTGGCCATCTTGCGTCACAAGATGAATGCCATGCCGGAAAAGCTCAGCGACCCGGTGCTCAATTTTATCGCCGAACGAGTGAAGACCAATGTCCGCCGGCTGGAAGGCGCGCTTAACCGCGTGGCCGCCTTTGCTTCACTTCACGGCAAAGCCATCACCGTTCCGCAAACCGAAGTCCTCCTGCGCGACCTGCTCCAGCAGGAGAGCCAGCAGACGGTCAGTATCGATGTTATCCAGCGGCGTGTGGCCGAGACTTATGATTTGCGTCTGGCTGACATGACGAGCAAGCGCCGCCCGGCCAACATCGCCCTGCCGCGCATGGTGGCGATGTACCTGAGCCGTCGCCTCACCACCGCATCGCTCAACGAGATCGGCGATGCTTTTGGCGGACGCGACCACGGAACGGTGCTCCACGCCAATCGCACCATCGAAGAAAAGATGAAGGGCGACGAAAAGCTCCGGCGCATCGTCAACTATCTGGCTGAAAAGCTTGTGGCCACCTCGGGGCAGTAGAGGCTGGTAGTTGAGGTTGATTCACCGCAATCAATGAGCGGTCGGGGGCGGAAGAACTTTTTTGATTTCATCCTCAAAAACACTCTTCTCGGTGAAGCCTATGTGCTTACCTGTGATATTGCCATTGGGATCGATAACAAAGGTGGTCGGAATGGCCTCGATATTGCCATAAGCTTTGGCCACATCCTCGGTTCCCATAACAATTGGGTAATTGATGTTCTGTTGTTTGGCAAAGGAAGAGACGACTCCGGGGCCGCCTTGATCCAGCGAGACGCCGATCACGACCAGTCCCTGACTTTGATACTGTTTTTGCAGTTCGATGAAATGAGGGATTTCCGCGCGACAAGGTGGACACCAAGTGGCCCAAAAATCGAGGACAACTACCTTGCCCTTGAAGTCGGACAATTGAACCGTTTTACCGTTGATGTCCTGCAACTTCCATGCGGGGGCAGGTTCGGAGCGGGCTTCATTTGCGATGAAAAGAAAACCAAATCCAAGAACAAGGGGTATGATGTGGCCAGAGAAGGGTAAAGGTAAGCGCATAGGTGTTATTTGTTAGACGTGGGAGGGATGAAAAAATTCCAATTAAAGAAGGTGTTTAAGCTTGTCAGGAGTAGCTTCAGTCATCAGCAGGTAGCTTTTGGCTCCATCGGACCAGGAGGCGGTCGACCAGTTGCCCATCGGAGCAAAAGTCGGGGAAGCGGCCGGAGGATCGGTTAACGCTTTCTGATCGATGATGAAAAGATGGGCCACTTCACCGTCGGTCAGGGAAAAACAAATCAACGAAACATCATGGCCATGCAGGGCAATTTTTTGGCAGCCCAGAGTCGGCAGGGAAACCATGTTGGAAGGAATGTTTCCTGTCGGAGCGTGTCGTTGCTGGAGCCAGTCCAGCACCTTGGCATGATCACTGGCCATCAAGCCCAGCGCGGGATCGTCGTTGAGAAAGTGGAGAACCGAGGCGTTGTACTCCTGGCTGGCAATGGGAATCATCGCCAAGGGCGGACGGCTACTCCAGGGATGAAGACCGGTCACAAAAAGAAAGACCACCACGGCTGCCGCGGCGAGCCAGTAGTGAAGTCGAAAATGGGGGATAAATTGCTCGATTTTGTGGCTGGTCAAAAGGGTGGCGCGCAAATGTTCAGGAACCGGAATCTCCTTCAATTTTGCCGATATTTTGCGATCGAAGTCCTGTTGCGCTTCCCACCAGACTTTTAATTCAGGATCGGTTTCGACGTAGGCCAGGGCTTCGGCAAAAAAGGGATGTCCGGCATCCTGACCGTTGGGTCGATAGGCCTGCAAAAGGAGTTTGGCTTCGTTCTTATCCATGAACCGGCCCTCCGTTTTTTTTACGCAAGGAAATGATCTTGGGATGGACGCTCGTTTCTGACCGGTAGTTGAGCAAGGCTTGTTGCAGCTTCTGCTTGGCCCGGGAAAGTCGTGACATCACCGTACCAAGAGGGACTTTCAAGATGTGGGATATCTCCTCGTAGGAATGTTCCTCCAGGTAAAAGAGGACCAGGGGTGCGCGAAAGGTCTCCTCAATGGAATAAAGGGTTTCCATTAACTGGGCCGATTCAAGGGGATCGACTGTTTCCGGCTGGGCGCAGGGCAATTCGTGCTCCACTTCCGACAGCTCCTGTTTGGGCCAGCGCAGTTCCCGCCGGCGGATGGAAAGAAATTCACGGTAGAGTGTGGTGAAAAGCCACGACTTCACCTTGGAAGCATCGCGCAAAAGATGGCCCTTGTTAGCCCAGGCCGAAAAGGTCTGCTGGGTCAAATCGCAGGCATCCGGTTCATTCCGGGCCAAGCTCAAGGCAAAGCGGTATAACATGGGATAAAAGCGGTCGACAATTTCTTCGAAATCCAGGGAGTGCATGGGGTCAGACCTTTTTCGGCATTCTCATCGTGCCTGCGGATGAATCACAAGTCCGATGATTCGGCCATTTCCACGTTCCGTCACCCTCTTTCCTCTTTTTATCCATCGATTGATTGTTCGGGCTAACCCTCGGTTCGTGTCGCACCGTCTGGATTTCTCCGACCGTAAGACGATTGGGCAGGTTCTTTTATTCCCACTGGCACAATTTTAGTAAGCTCGAGGGAAGTCGAACGACGTGGCTGGAGCCGGGATCGAACCGGCGACACGCGGATTTTCAGTCCGCTGCTCTACCAGCTGAGCTATCCAGCCAAGTTGGCAATTATCAACGACCTAAGAATGACCGCTTGATATCCGTTCTTCACGGGCAGGCCGTTCTTTTCGTTGAAAAATGTCGAACGGTCATCCTGCTAAAGTCAAAAATGAATGGCAAGACGATTCGCAAGTTTTTGACTCTAGTGAGAAGTAATGAGCGAAAACAGTGTCCAAGGATTGCCTCTCTGCGTGGGCCTTGCTCCCGCGCTGGGCCTGCCTTAAACTGGCCGGATGAAATTTCGCACACTGCCTGGGACTGAGGTCCGGGTTTCGGAAATCGGTTTTGGACTTTGGACTGTTTCGACCGGCTGGTGGGGCAAATTCACGGAGGGCGAGGCGATCGCTCTGATGCACAAGGCTCTTGATCTGGGCATCACTCTTTACGACGCGGCTGACACCTATGGCAACGGTTACAGCGAGGAACTGATCGCGAAGGCCTTCCCTAATCAACGTGACCAGGTCGTGATCGCGACCAAGGTCGGCTATAATTTTTACGATCACGGTAATGAGCGGCGTGGACAGCGGGAGATTCCGCAGGATTTTTCCGTGCCATTCATCCGTAACGCGGTGGACAAAGCGCTCCAGCGACTGAACACCGATCGCATCGATATTCTCCAACTTCACAATATCCGCATGGCGCAGGTGGAGGACAATGCGCTTTGGGAATTGATGGAGAAGCTGGTTCAGGAAGGCAAAATCCGCTCCTACGGAGCTGCGCTCGGGCCCGCTGTCGGCTGGCTTTACGAGGGGGTCGATTGCGTGCAGCGCCGCCGTCCTCATATTCTGCAACACATCTATAATGCGCTTGAGCCACATCCGGGCCACCAGATCATGGACGAGGGAGGCACGGCGGCGGACTGCCGCACCCGTTACCTGATTCGCGTGACCCACTCCAGTGGGATGCTCGAGGGCAAATACACGGCAGACACCGTCTTTCCGCCGAACGATCATCGCAATCATCGCCCCCGCTCGTGGTTAATCAATGGACTGAAGAAGATCGAGACGCTGCAATTTCTTGTCGGGCCGGATCGAACGCTGGGCCAGGCCGCATTGCAATGGTTGCTGGCCGATCCACGCATCGCCTCCTGCCTACCCAACATCTACGAAGAAGCGCAACTGCGCGAATTCGCCACAGCCGTTGATTCACCCGCGCTGACCCGAGAGGAGCTCGACCGCGTGGCGGAACTCGCCACCAATAATTTCGGCATCGAAGGTGAAGTGCCCAACTACAAGGGCACAATGACGCGGGAACCCGCGACTACGTAATTATTTCGAGCATTGCGGGAGCGCGCGCAGCCGCTAAACTGCCTCGATATGCAGGAAAGCTACATCCAGGATTTATTTGCGGAGCGCATCGGCGGAAAGCGTTACGGCAAGGACACCGCCATTTACAAGTTTGAGAAGATCAAGCGGGCCAAGCGCGCGGCGCTGCAGGCGAACCCGAACGGGGAACTTTTTGATCTCGGCGTGGGTGAGCCCGATGCCATGGCCGATGCGGGGATTGTCGAGGCGCTTTACGCCGAGGCCCGGAAGCCGGAAAATCGCGGTTACGCTGACAATGGCGATGCGGTCCTCAAAAAAGCGGCGGCTAATTACCTGCGTCAAGTCTGTGGTGTGACGGTCAATGCGGAAACGCAGATCGTTCATTCGATCGGCAGCAAGGCGGCACTTTCCATTCTTCCGGCGGCGTTGATTAATCCCGGCGATGTCGTCCTTATGACCGTGCCGGGCTATCCTGTTTTCGGCACGCACGCGAAGTATTATGGCGGGATTGTTCATAACCTACCGTTGCGCGAGGAAAACAATTTCCTACCCGACCTGAACAGCGTCACTTCCGACGTTCTGGCCAAGGCCAAGGTCCTCGTGCTGAATTATCCGAACAATCCCACCGGCGCCAGCGCCACACCTGAGTTTTTTGCCGAGGTCGTTGCTTTTGCCAAAAAGCATCGCCTGATCGTGATTCACGATTTTGCTTATGCGGCGCTGGTTTTTGAGGGTAAGCCGCTCAGTTTTCTCGCCACACCCGGCGCCCTGGATGTGGGTATCGAACTGCATTCGACGAGTAAGAATTTCAACATGACCGGCTGGCGCTGCGGTTTTGTCGCCGGAAACGAACTGCTCGTGAAAGCCTATGGCGATGTGAAGGATAATACCGATTCCGGACAATTCCTCGCCATCCAACATGCGAGCGCCTACGCCTTCGACCATCCCGAAATCACGGAGGCCATCGCGGCAAAATATTCGCGCCGGATGGATTTGTTGGTCGAGACGCTATGCGCGGTTGGTTTCAAGGCCCGCAAGCCCCGGGGCTCCTTCTTCCTCTATGTGGCCATACCCAAACGCGCCGTGGCTGCGGATAATTCCGAAAAGTCGGTCGATTTCCCTACGGCGGAAGCCTTCAGCCAGTGGCTCATCACGGAAAATCTTATTTCCACGGTGCCGTGGGACGACGCCGGTGCGTACGTTCGGTTTAGTGTAACCTTTGCCGCCAAGGACGTGGAGGATGAAAAGCGCGTGGTGGCTGAAATTGACCGGCGCTTGCACCGCTACACATTCGATTGGTAATGCATCATGGATCGTTTTAAGGTGTGATCTCCGAAGGGTATGTACGTCATCACGGCCAACTTTGATTCAGAACTGGCCTATGCCAAGGCCAGCGAATTGCTTGCACTGGGTGATTCTCCGGAGCGCCTGACGGAACGACTGGGCACGCCGCGAGAACTTGAAGCTGTCAAGCAAGGCACGGCCATCGTTTCGTTTCAACAAATGATGAGCGATCTCGGGCGGCTGAAGCAGTTTATTGAGATTGAGAAGCAGATCGAAGACGTAAAAAACGATCAATCGATGCTTCGCTTTCTTGGTTCCAAATTCAAGGAAGTGCAAATCGCCAAGCTGGAGGAAGAACGTCGCAAATTTGGTTCTCTCATTGAGGCGCCACGCTGGTTTTATAAGCAGCCCCGCGTCCGGCTTCTTTCCGCTATTCGGGATTACGCGCTTGATGGTTCGCTGCAAGGCGAACCCGCCTGGATCGAAGTCGACGAGAAGAAATTGGTTTTTCCCATCGCCGAAATGTTCGAGAAGGCCGATCTGGGCTTTGCGGAAACCGTGATGATGGAATTGGAAAAGCCGCTTAAAGACGTCAGTCCCCGCTTTTTACTCGATAAATTTGAAGGCAATCGTTCCATTACCTTCGATTTTCAGACTGGCGTGGTGACTTACTACGTCCCGACGCCAGCCCAAGGCTGATTTTCAAGCGATTACCTCTAGCAATCGCCATCTACCATCTATTGTGGCGCTGCACCATTGGCCGGAGCAGGGGCAGCGTTGGCGGGTGCAGCGGCGGGAGGATTTCCAGGAGCGCTGTCCGGTTGATTCGGATTGACTCGCGTCACATGATAAACGACTCCGCTTTGGGCCAAAAGCTTGGAGGTGTAGGCGTTCACTCGTTCTCCCTGTCTTGCCTGACGCAGATAATTGGCAATGATCGTGCGGGCATCCGCGATTGAAACGGGGCCGCCTGGCTGGCTTTCGGTCACTTTCAAAAACTGATAACCCATGGGGGTTTCAAAGACCGCGCTTAACACCCCCGGTTTGCTAGAGAAGGCCACGGTGTCAAACTGGGGTTCGTTCTCTCCTTTTTGGAAGAAACCGATATCTCCGCCCTTGGGTGCAGAATAGCGATCCTCGGAAACAGCGGTGGCTACTTTTGAAAAATCTTCGCCGTGGGCCACACGGTCATGGGCCTGGTCAATGATCTTCTTCTTCGCGGCTTTGTCTTCGGGTGAGGTTTTTGGGTCCACGAGGACGAGGATGCGGCTGGCACGAATCTTGGGGGGGGTGTTGAAACGTTCCTTGTTTTTAAGGTAGAAATCATTGATTTCCTGCTCGGTCGGCTCGGTGTTTTGCAACGCTTCCGTCTCCAGTACTTTGTGGATGAGTACTTGTTCGTGAATACGCTTTTTCAATGCGTCGACGGTTAAACCGGCGGTTTTAAGTTGCTGGTCGAATTCCTGCTGGTTTGGGTAACGTCCCTTGACCCGATCAAATGCGGTGGCCTCATCCTTGTCCACGTCCTTGAGAGGGAGGGCGGTTGCGTGATCGAGAAGAATTTTTTCCAGGACGATGTTATCAAGCACAGCCGATTCCAGCAGGGGCATCTTCGCCGGTCCGACCTGGTCGACCGTCATCTGGTGATGCTTGAGATAATCGTTAACTTCGGTGGTGAGTTGGCCACGAGTGATTTGCCAGGAACCTTTTTCGGCTACAATAAAATTCGGATCTTTGGGATCGGTCACAGCACGATGACAACCTGTGGTCACCAGCGCCAGACCGACAAGGACTGCCGCAAAGGGGAAGAGGTTTTTGCCAAAACGGTTAAACGACCGACGAAGAGGAGAAAAGGCCATTTATCTGTGTAGCCGCCGTCGCAGCGCATGCAAACCGTTTTCGCGGAAAAATCGGGTGGCTTCTGTCGGCGCACCCCGCTTTGAAAAAGTGGTGAGTCTGCCGTTACTGGCCTATTGAAACATCACAGGCAGCCGTCGCGGGCTCCGCGACGCTCCTGCGGAGGGCAGCATTGGCGCAGAGCTTGCGCCGACTACCTTCCCTACAACATCCCCTTCGTGCTGGGGATGCCCTTGACCCGGGGATCGCGGCGCACGGCTTGTTCCAATGCGCGGGCCAGACCCTTGAAAACGGCTTCGATGAGATGGTGCGTTTCGTCGGAGTAGAGCACTTCAACATGGAGCGTCAGTCCGGCTTCCTGCGCGAAGGCGCGGAGAAACTCAACGGTCAATTGCGCAGGAAAATCGCCTGCCTTAAGCCGGTTCAGGTTAATACCCTTTGGCGCGCGCCAGACCAATAACGGTCGTCCGCTGAAATCGAGCGCGACCCGCACCAGCGTTTCGTCCATGGGGAGATGGAAATTGCCGTAACGAACCAGCCCCTTTTTATCGCCGAGCGCCTTTGCGATGGCCTGGCCGAGAACGATGCCCGTGTCCTCGACCGTGTGGTGGAAATCGACCTGGACGTCGCCCTTGGCGCGGACTTCAAGATCGAAGAGCGCGTGCTTGGCGAAAAGCGTGAGCATGTGGTCGAAGAATGGGATGCCGGTGGCGATACGCGATCCGCCGTGGCCATCGACGGCGAGTTTGACGAAAATATCGGTTTCGCCGGTGATGCGATGAATTTGGGCGTGACGGGTTTTGCTCATGTTATTTGTCAAAGCGGATGGTAATCGAACGGGCGTGGGCGTCGAGTTGTTCGACTTCGCAGAATGTTTCGATGTGACGCCGGACGCGATGCAGCGCCCGCTCGGGATATTCGACGATGCTGGTGCGGCGGAAAAACTGGTCGATGGTCAGGCCGGAAAACGCCTTGGCCGCTCCGCCCGTGGGTAGAACGTGGCTTGGCCCGGCAATAAAATCGCCCGCCGCCACCGGGGAAAAATTCCCGATGAAAATCGCACCCGCATTACGGATATGGGCGGCCCACTGGCGGCCATCCTTGATGGCGAGGCTGAGATGTTCCGGTGCAAAATCCTCCACAATACCGATGGCTTCGCCGACGTCCTCAACCAGAACGAGCGTGCAACCGTGCTCCAAGACGTCATTCAGGTGCTTCTCTCGCGTTAGTTTGGATGCTTGCTTGGTCAGCTCTGCCTCGACAGCGGTCAGGAACTTGGAACTAGGCGTGAGAAAAAGGACTTGGCTGCCGGAACCATGTTCGGCCTGGGCCAACAGATCGGAGGCGACGCAATCGGCCCGAGCGCTATCGTCGGCCACGACCGCAACTTCGCTTGGGCCAGGCAGTTGATCAATGGCGACAGCTCCCACAACTTGACGCTTGGCCTCAACGACCCAGGCATTGCCGGGGCCGAAAATTTTCTGCACGCGCGCAATGGTCGGCGTTCCATAGGCCAGGGCCGCAATGGCCTGTGCTCCACCAACCTGATAAATTTCAGTCGCGCCGGCCGTACGCAGCGCGTATTGCAGTGTCTCATTGACCGGTCCTGGCGTGGTGACGACGATTTCGCGAACCCCGGCGTCCTTGGCCAGCGTGACCGACATCAGCGCGGTGGAGACCAGGGGCGCGGTGCCGCCGGGGACGTAGATGCCGACCCGTTCCAGTGGATCGAATTTTTCGCCCACGTGGGCCCCTTCGCGATTGAGGCGCGACCAGCCGCGGGGTTTGCGTAATTTGGAAAAATCCCTGATGTTGCGAATGGCGTAATCAATGGCCGCGACGACCGGTGCGGCGGGCTTGGGCGTGCGGGAAGGCAGAAGAAGCCCCGCGCGGGAGAGATCGACTTTATCCCATTTTTTCGCGTACTTGATCAACGCCTCATCACCCTGGTGTCGAACGGTGGCGATGATTTCCGCCACGATGGTCGCGCGGTTCGCCTCGGGTTGGGCATGGCGGTTGAGTTCGGCAATCTGTTTCGCAAACTGCGGCTGATTATAGCGAAGAACGCGCCAGGGTTTCGTGCTCATGATCCTTTGGTTTATTCCCATTCGATGGTTGCGGGAGGCTTGGAGGAAATATCGAAGACGACGCGGTTGATGCCCTTGACCTCATTGGTGATACGCGAGGCGATGCGACCGAGCAGGTCGTGCGGGAGCCGGACCCAGTCGGCGGTCATGCCGTCGTGACTTTCGACGACGCGCAGGACGCAGGTGAAATCGTAGGTGCGTTCGTCACCCTGGACGCCGACGCTGCGCACGGGCAGCAGCACGGCGAAGGATTGCCAGACCTTGTCGTACCATTTGGCTGCCTTCATTTCCTCGATCACGATGGCATCGGCCTCGCGCAGGATGGAGAGCTTCCCGGCATCGAGCGGGCCGAGCGTGCGGACGGCGAGGCCAGGGCCGGGGAACGGGTGGCGCCAGACGACTTCCTTCGGCAGGCCGAGCGTTTCGCCAACGACGCGGACCTCGTCCTTGAAAAGCTGGCGCAGCGGCTCGACCAGCTTGAACTTCATGTTCTTGGGCAGGCCACCGACATTATGATGGCTCTTGATCATCGACGCCGGGTTGTCCCCGATGGCGACGCTTTCGATGATGTCGGGGTAAAGGGTGCCCTGGGCGAGGAATTTGGCCTTGCCGACTTTTTTCGTGGCCCGCTGGAATTCCTCGATGAAGATGCGCCCGATGATCTTGCGTTTGCGTTCGGGATCGGACACGCCTTTGAGCGCCTTGAGAAAGCGCGCCCCGGCATTGATCGTGAGCAGGTTGAGCTTAAGGCTGCGGCCAAAGACGTCCTGCACCTTTTCGCGCTCGCCTTTGCGAAGTAGCCCGTTGTCGACAAAAATGCACTGGAGCTGGTCGCCAATCGCCTGATGGAGCAGGGCCGCGGCCACGGCGGAATCAACGCCACCGCTCAAACCGAGCAGTACGCGTTCTTTACCGACCTGACGACGGACTTCCTCGCAGGTGCTCTCGATGAAGCCCTTCATCGTCCATGATGGATCGGCCTGGCAGATGCCGAGGACAAAGTTGGAAAGGATTTCCATGCCGCGCGGCGTGTGGGCGACTTCAGGATGAAACTGGAGTCCGTAGATCTTGCGTGCCGAATCTTCAATGGCCGCGTAGGGCGAGTTGTCGGACGTGGCGATGGCGTGAAAGCCCTTGGGCAGTTTTTTGAGGCTGTCGCCGTGGCTATTCCAGATGTCAATGACCTCGGGCAGCCCGGCAAAAAGCGGAGAGCTTTTGGATACGGTTAATTGGCCGCGGCCATATTCACGACGCGCACTGGGCGCGACCTCACCACCGAGCCACTTGCCAAAAAGCTGCATGCCGTAACAAACGCCAAGAATGGGAATGCCGGAATCGAAAACACGTTTGTCGGGCTGGGGCGCTTTCTTCGCGTAGACGCTGGCCGGTCCGCCCGAGAGAATGATGCCGGAGGGTCGGAGGCTTTTCAGGACGCTGGCGGGTGTGTCGTACCGGACAATTTCGGAGTAGACGTTCAATTGCCGCACGCGCCGGGCGATGACCTGCGTGTATTGGGAACCAAAATCGAGGATGAGAATTTTGCTGGTCATGACAAAGGTGAATTTTAGCTGAATAAACGGAAGGGGAATTTTTAGACAGGATTCACCGGATGAACAGGATTTTTGGGAACGATTTTTAGGCTCGCCCGGCCCAGCACTGGCTTGATTCTAAAGATGGTATGGGGCGTGAAAAGGAAGGCTTTCGTGAGACTTTCCTCCCAAAGCATCGTTTTTCGCAAATCGAAGCACGGTCTCCATATCGGCACCCTGATGTTTCCTGGCTTCGGTGTGGCGTATTTTCTCTGTCATCCTGAGCGAAGCCGAGCCTCCGGGCTTGGGGCAGGCTCAGAATGGACTCGAGGCGCAGTCGAAGGACCTATGTGGGTTGATCCTAACGCTCAAGAGCGCCTCCAATCTTTTGGTTTCTCGAAGATTCTCTCGCTTGTCGCTTGGGCGCAAATCGACAGGTTGCTATTTCAAGGAGAAGCATTCAGATGGGTGCTTAACTTTTCGACCAATCGAGGATAGGTCCCTCGACTTCGGTTCGAGTCAGCTTTTGGGGCTGCGATACTTTTCGCCTCACCTCCGCTCGGGATGACGGATGATTGATTTGGAATGAAATCGAAAAATAAGGCTATCCAAGTAGGATTTTTATTTCTTTTTCAGGATCCGGGCCAGGAACGGAGCCGTGGCGGAACGCTTCACTTTCGCGACATCTTCCGGCGTACCGTGGGCCATGAGACGTCCGCCTGCATCGCCGCCGTCGGGACCGAGTTCGATCAGGTAATCGGCATCGGCCAGGACATCGAGATGGTGCTCGATCACGATCACGGTATGGCCCGCATCGACGAGCTGGTGCAAAACGTGGAGCAATCGCTGCACATCGGCGAGATGCAACCCGATGGTCGGTTCTTCCAGCAGGTAAAGATGATGCAGATTGGCAAAGCCGCGCGTTTTCAAGCGCTTCTGGGTATTCATCTCGAGCGAACGGGAAAGTTCCGCCACGAGCTTGATCCGCTGCGCCTCGCCGCCCGAAAGCGTGGGACTGCGCTGGCCAAGCGTGAGGTAACCCAGGCCGGTATCGCGCAGCAGCGCCAGCGGACGATGCAGGCGCGGCACATCGGCAAAAAAATCGACCGCCTGTTCGATGGTGAGATCGAGCACATCGGCAATCGATTTTTCGTTGTAGAGAACCTCCAACGTTTCCGGGTTATAGCGGCGTCCACGGCAGGTTTCGCAAGGTACGAAAGTCGAAGGGAGGAAATTCATCTCCACTTTTACCGCACCCTGGCCCAGACAGGCGGGACAGCGCCCCAAGCCGCTGTTGAAGGAAAAGCGGGACGCCTCGTAACCGCGCTGGCGCGCCAGAGGTAGGCGGGCAAAGAGCGCGCGAATCTCGTCCATCAGGCCGATGTAGGTCGCGGGCGTCGAGCGCGACGTTTTGCCGATAGGCGCCTGGTCGACTTCATAGACCGAAGTGAAGCAGTCGAAGCCTTCCAAATTTTTCCACGGCCCGGTGGGCGTTTTCCCGCGTTTGCTTTTTCGCGTGGCGAAATAATGCGCGGCGGGTTTGATCACGTCATGCAGCAACGTGCTCTTGCCCGCGCCGCTGACGCCACATAACGCGATAAAGCGACCGGCGGGAAAGGCCACGTCAAGGTGCTTGAGATTATTGGCGTTCGCGCCAGAGATGCGGCACCATGAAAGGGATGTTTCCGAGGCAACACGGCGTTTGTCTTGCCGCCCTCCACGTAACTGCCGTCCGCAGGACCGGCGTTGACCGCGCAACGGATGTTTCAGCGGCTCGCCTAATATGATACCGGTCGGTGACTGCTTCGATTTCGCCAACTCACGCCATGAACCTTCCGCCACGATCTGTCCGCCCTGCGTGCCCGCGCCGGGGCCGAGATCGATAATGCGGTCAGCAAAACGCATCGTGTCCTCGTCGTGCTCGACGACGACGAGCGTGTTCCCCTTACCGCGTAACGTACCCAGCGTATCGAGCAGCCGTGCGTTGTCCCGCGGATGCAGGCCGATGGTTGGCTCGTCGAGAACATAGAGCACGCCCTGCAACTCGGAACCCATTTGCGCGGCCAACCGGATGCGTTGCGACTCGCCGCCGGAAAGCGTGATGGCGGAGCGGTCAAGACTGAGATAACCGAGCCCGACCTCGACCAGAAATTCCAGGCGCTGGACGATCTCCGGCAGAATGTCGCGGGCCAGGCGGGCGTCGCGTCCGCGTGGTTTTACGGTGCGGAAAAAACGAAGCGCCTCGACGATGGAAAAAGCGCCGATCTGTCCGATGGTGAAGCCGCCATGCTTTTGCGCACCTTGACCCAGCGGCAAGCGCACGGCGCGGCCCAGCGGATTCAAACGCTGCCCCTTACACTCAGGGCAAACCGGTAACGGGCCATCGTCTTCGGCCCACTCACGGGCCCGCTCGATTTCGATTTCGCGCTCGGCCTCCGTCTCGCCTTCGGTGCGAACCTGGAAAAACGTGCCAAAGCCCTGGCAGGCCGGACACCAGCCATGGGGCGAGTTGAAGGAAAACAGGCGCGGCTCCAGCGTATCGAAAGAACGACCCGTGCCGGGACAAAAAAGCTGCGTGCTGTAAACCGTTTCGCGTCCCCGCGCATCGAGCGCGTAAAGCGTGCCGTGTCCCAAGGCCAGCGCGGTATCGAGCAGACGTCGCCGGTCCGCCGTGGGCTGCCGCTTTGTGAAGCGTCCGAGTTCGACGCTGATAGTGTGCTCGACATAACGATCAAGCGCCTTGAATTTCGCCGGCTCGATCCATTTTTCGTCGACCCGCAAAAGCGGATAGCCCTTTTTCTCCGCCCACTTGGCGACTTCGGTATGAAAACCCTTGCGGCCTTTGATGAGTGGGGCCAGCACGCGCAACTCATGTCCGCGCGCGGCGGTTTCCAAACGCGCGAGAATTTCAGCGGGTGTCTGACGAACGGCGCGCTCGTCAGTTTCGGGATCGCGCACCCCGCCCAACTTCGCGTAGAGCAGCCGAACGAATTGAAAAATTTCAGTGATGGTGGCGACAGTGCTTTTGCGACCGCCGCGCGTGACGCGTTGCTCAATGGCCACCGAAGGTGGAATGCCGGTGATCGAATCGACGTCGGGCTTTTCGAGCTGCTCGACGAATTGGCGGGCGTAAGCGTTGAGGCTGTCGAGATAACGCCGCTGGCCCTCGGCAAAAAGGAGATCGAAGGCGAGGGTCGATTTGCCCGAGCCACTCAAACCCGTAATGACGGTCATCTCGTTGAGCTGAATATCAACCGAAATATTTTTCAGGTTGTGATGGCGGGCACCGCGAATCTGGATCGCTTCGGGAATGGCATCGAGGCGCTCCTGCACCCGGTTCCGGCTTTTTCCGTAAGCCTTTGCCGTTTCGCGGACCCGTCCGCCGGATGGACGCGGCCCTAATTTCGGCTGGAGAAATTTCCCGGTGTGACTGCCTGGAGTCACCGCAATCGTTTCAGGAGTTCCCGCCGCCACAATGCGCCCGCCTTCCATTTCGGCCTCGGGGCCAAGATCGATGATCCAGTCGGCACACTTCAGGACTTCCAGATTGTGTTCGATGACAACGAGCGAATCGCCCTGATTGACCAGTCGTTGCAGCACGGCGAGCAACAAGCGAATGTCTTCGAAGTGAAGGCCGGTAGTCGGTTCGTCGAGGATGAAGAGGCGGGTGGTTTTGGTAGCCGTTGCTGTCCCCGGCAACGGTCCGTCGCTCGGAGAGCGACGGCTACCCTCTGCAGGCATATCACTCAAATAACGCAGGAGCTTGATTCGCTGGGCTTCGCCGCCGGAAAGCTGGTTCAGCGGCTGACCGAGCCGGAGATAACCGAGTCCGACTTCCGCCAGCAAGCCCAGCTTCGCGCTGATTCGCTGGTGCATGGCACGCTGCGGACCGTTCAGTCCACCCGCCGCCGGATCGAAATGTTGCCGCGCCTCATCGACGGTCATTTCGAGCACTTCATGGATGCTGCGGCCACGGTAACGAACCTGAAGAATGTGCTGTTGGAATCGACGGCCTTCGCAAACGGGGCAGGTGACGAAAACATCGGCGAGAAACTGCATCTCGATTTTTTCCGCGCCTGAACCGTGGCAGCGCGGACAACGCCCCGTACCGCCGTTGAACGAAAAATCGCCCGCCACGTAGCCCTGCGAGCGGGCCTCATCCGTCCCGGCAAAAAGATCGCGGATCGAATCATAAGCGCCGAGATAGAGAGCAGCATTGGATCGCGGAGTGCGCGACAACGGCGTCTGATCGACGCGCACAATTTCGGAAATGAAATCAGCTCCGCGCAATTCGCGCAGAGCGCCCGTTTCCTCGTTGTCCGATTGCGTTTGGCGCGAGGCGAGAATAGCCGGGTGGAGCACCTGGTGAACGAGCGTGCTTTTGCCGGAACCGCTCACGCCGCTGATGCCCACGAAAAGGCCGAGCGGCACAGTCACGTCAAGATCGCGCAGATTATTGGCGGAAGCGCCGAGGAGTTGCAGTTGAAATGCCGGATCAAATTTGCGCCGTTTTTCGGGGAGGGCAATTGTTTTCGTTTCGTTCAGGTAAGCGCCGGTAAGTGAGTCCTTCCGGCTTAGCATGGTTTGGAAATCACCGGCAAAAACGATGTCGCCCCCCGCCGCGCCACGGCCCGGTCCGAGCTCGAGCAAATGGTCCGCTTCGCGCATGACCGCTTCCTCATGCTCGACAACGAGAACGGTGTTGCCGCGGTCACGCAGCCGCTTCATCACGCCGACAAGTTGCCCCATGTCGCGGGGATGCAGGCCGATACTGGGCTCATCGAGCACGAAGAGCGTATTGACCAGCGAGTTGCCCAGACATGAGGTGAGATTGACGCGTTGGATTTCCCCACCGCTAAGAGTGCGCGTGGCGCGGTCGAGCGTGAGATAGCCGAGGCCGACTTCGAGCAGGTAGGTGATTCTCGTTAGGACGCCATCCAGCAATTGTTTCGTCGCTTCGTCGCCGGAGGGAAGCGCAAGCGCCTGAAAAAAATCACGCGCCTGGGTAAGCGGCAAGCGATTGATTTCGGGGAGGGTCAAACCACCTTCCTGTAGCGGCGGCCTATGACCGCCGTCGGTTGAGCTACCGGATTTGACTTCTGATCGGCGGTCATAGACCGCCGCTACAGGGCCAAGCCGAAAATTCAATGCTTCAGGTTGAAAGCGCGCGCCGTGGCAAGTGGGGCAGCTTTTATAAACGCGATAACGCGAAAGAAAGACGCGCACATGCATTTTGTAGGCCTTGGTCTCCATCCACTGGAAATAACCCTTCACGCCGTACCAGCCGCCCGCCTCCCAAAGTTCGTTCAGGGTTGTGCCGTCGCGAAGCTCGCCTTCGATCACGAATTTTTGTTGTTTCGAGGTGAGTTCGTAAAACGGTTTATTTACCGGGATGCCCTGCCTGGCGCAGTGCTTGAGCAAATCTTTTTGGCATTCGACCGAGATACCGCTTTGCCACGGCTTGACCACTCCCTCTTTGATGGAGAGACGGCGGTCGGGTAAGGCGCGTTCATAATCGATCTCGATGGTTCGACCAAAGCCGCGACAAGTGGGGCATGCGCCCATGGGATGGTTGAAGGAAAAGAGGGCGGGTGACGGTTCACGAAACCGGGTGCCGTCGTAGGGACAAACCCACGCGCTGGAAAAGCGCAGCTCCGAGGTAGTCGCCGCTGTCCCTAGCGGCGGTGCAATTGGTAGCCGTCGATCTCCGAGCGACGGACCGCCGCTAGGGACAGCGGCGGCTACCTCAAAAATCTGCACTTCACCCTGACCATGACGCAAAGCCGCTTCAACTGCTTCGGCAAGACG
>Ga0307511_10003084_pt1 | contig 17178 bp, 14 predicted proteins | sample 13_EM_MG_FD_200266 | JGI IMG/M metagenome (GOLD analysis project Ga0307511, IMG submission 200266) | Populus trichocarpa ectomycorrhiza microbial communities from riparian zone in the Pacific Northwest, United States - 13_EM | ecosystem: Host-associated > Plants > Roots > Unclassified | place... | reverse complement strand
GGAAGAGGAATGGATGAGAGGCAACCCTGGACATAGCCAGAAAAAAATGGTGGGACAGATTGGGGCAACTAACAAGGGAAAAATGAAGTATAACCAGATGCAAGAGTGGAACCCTACTCTTACTGGAATACTTAGAAGGAGACAGCACTTACCACCAGGGTGCAAGAGTGAAGTACTATAGGAACTCAAGTTCCATCATACTCCACCTCCTCTTCCAGCACCACAAACAGTCAGTAGTGAGTAGAAGCAAAAATACAGCAAATTCTTAACCCACTAAAATAACTCCATGATTAACACCAGCAGACTCAATCCACAAGAATGGCCTAAGCCAGCAGAAGCAAATAGTAAGCTACCCTCCAAATCACAAGAAAGAATAATTAGTAACAAACTAGAAGCCATAAAAGCATGTCAAGAAGAAGAAAGAAAAATGGAGGAAAAAATCCACAGACCCCTCCAAATACCCAACAATAGCTGGTATGCAATCCAGCTAAACCATATGCAGCAAACCCACAAAGATATGCCACCTCCACTTGAGCATAGCTCCAACATTTCATACATTACCATTAGAATCTGTGCTAAATGTAGACCGTAAGGATATTGGGGAGTCATGTGCATAAACCTCACCTCCAAACTAGAATCCTCTATTGGTAAATGCACTTTCTACTAAGGACACTACAAAACTAATACTTCCAAACTCAGGAAAAAATTAATGACAGGAAGTGGTCATGCTAATGTGCTATATGTCAATGACACTATGGTACTTGAAGAGGATGAGAATGACTTCATACACCCTGACCTTGTAGTAGCAAACTGGCTAAATGATAAAGACCTGACTTAGCACTATGTAGAATGTATGGAAAAAGACAACCTGTATAAAGACATATACAAGAGAGCAAGAGAGGGAGAAAAAATCCTCACTATCCAGTATAAGGACAAGTTCCTGTACATCCTCAAAAGAGCAACATAGAAGTTGGTAATCCCAACACGACCTAAAATCAAAAGTAGGTCAGTATAAGAACACCTCCTCCAACTAGCGCATGCATATACAGGACATAGAGGACTTGACATAATATACCAGCAGCTAACCAGCAAATCCTACTGGCAGAACTCCTACAGTTACACCCAAAATTATGTCAGGAGTTGTGGAATTTATCAATCCACAAAAGGCTCCACCCAATTACGAATTGAGTACCTGATACTATTAAATGTACCAACCCAACCATGGGAAAGTATTGCAATGGATTTCCTTAGTATGGAACCTGTCACTATTCCTTGTTCTGAATTAATCTCTGGTTATCCCAAATTGAAAGGAGAAGGATCTCATAATATTTCCTTTGATAAGTTATTAGTCATTTCTTGTAGACACACAGATTTCACTTTCCTTATACCTTGCATTAAAGAACTTAATGCTAAGGATGTTATTGATATTTTGGAGAACTGGATCAAAGCCACTGTTGGACTGGCTTATGAAATTATTATAGACCAGGATGATCTTTTTATGTCAGCAACATTTCAAGATTGGGTAAAGACAATTGGAGTTAGGCATAAAGCCTCCTTTGCATGTCACTCACAAACTGATAGAGCCTCTGAAAGAAAAAAAAAGACTATTATTTCTATGTTTGCTGCCAAGAAGTTGGAAGATAGTACAAATTGGGTACAAGCAGCACCTTCTGTTCAAATAGAGGTTAATACTTCAGTTAGTGGACCTAGAGGGAAATCTCCTTGGCATATTCTACTAGGCTTTAACCCCAAGCTAGGGTCTACAGCACTCCCCATACCAATACCCATCTTTTTCAATCCAGACAAAAGATTCCATGAGGCTGCAGAAAACCTTACCAAAGCCAAAATCCAGGAAACACAACATGCCAACAGGAAAACAAGGGGATCTCCTACCTACACTATTGAATCTTAAGTTATGCTGTTAACAAAGAACCTCTCAGCCAGATACAACTTCTCTAAACTATCCCCTAAGTGGATAGAACCCTTCAAAGTCAACAAAGAGTTAACATGCACCCAAAATGTTGAACTTGACCTTTCAGAAAACCCTGACCTCTCAAACAACAGTCCGGTCTTCCACACCTCCCTTATTAAAGCCTATTTCCCAAACCCTATCATATTCACAAGTAGACAAAAAAACAAATTTGTACATATGGATAAAAAAAAAATTAGGTACTAAGTAGAAAAAGTGATGCAATATAGAAGTCAACTAGGTACTGGACTTCTCCAATACAAGGTCAGATGGAAGGGATATGACTACCACCAAGATCAATGGGTAAATGACAGAGACATGGACCACTCATTGAAAAAAGAATTTTGGCTAAATGGGAAAAAAGGTACTACAGACAGTAAAAGACCTGTGAACAAACATATATGGCAAAATGGTAGAGGAAAAAGTAGGGAAGAAACTCTTATAATGATTGCTCCAGAAAGAGATAGGATTCTAAACCCCCTTGTTACCTCTTATGCTACTATTGTTAAACCCCCTGATAAGAAGCTTTTTTATATTAGTAAAACCTTTGGTTATAATCATGATAAGAAAGCTTATGTCATGCACTAAGAAGATGGATTTCTGTTTTAAGTAAGGAGGAATGTAAGGAGGGACATTCTCAGTATACTGATCTATCACCACCTAACAACCTTACCCTTAACCAACATCTACTATGTTATTTCTTACTAAGTTATAGTAACCTGCCTAGTTAATTATGTTGGAAGAATTATATGTAATTTCTTTATTTTCAGATGTAAACTATGAGTCAGCTATAACTCAATAATTTCCTGTGACTCATGTATGACTTTAATGATTATGACTCACTTAATGAGTCAGAGATGGATTTCAAATCATGTATGACCTACCACTATAGCATAGCCATAATAGTGAGTCACAGCTAGTCTTGGTATGTAATACTTAAGGGCTGAAGGTCTGCATCTAGGGAAGGAGATTAGGCCTAGAGAAGACAGACACAGAATAGTTAGATACTACAAATATAAGAGTTCCACTGGTTAATTCTAGTCCAATGAGGACTCTTACTGAGAACTTACTAATCCAATACTAGAAACCAAACACTTAGCCTTTAAAGTACTTAGTAGTTTGGGAATATTACTTCAGGATAATATACCACCCTAAATACTTTAGGTCCCCATTTACCCTACGTGTAAGTGCGGTTAGAAGCTTCTTTGATATTAAGCTCATTAATGTCAATAGCAAGAGGATTTGAGAATCTATAGAGAATTCACAAGTCCCTTAATTTTCTGGACTGCTATAGTATGAGTGTCTGTCCAACTCTATGGAGTGTTTTCGCCTTGCAGTTTTGATAGGGTGCTTGACTAGGAAACCAATTCAATAAACAACTTACTTAGAAATATGGCAACGTCGAATGTAACTTGTAATTCCCAGCAGTTGCTAGGAACCTTGTAGTCCAATACTCTCTTGCACTTGTTAGGGTCCATATGTAACCTATCTGGAGTTAATATGTGTCCTAAGATATCTAGATGTTTGGTGAAAACTGACAATTGCTAGCTTTCAAACAAATCTTCCCATCTGGAAGCCATAGTAGAACTGTTTATAAAGTAGCTATATGTTTGTCGTAGGTATCTGAAAAGAAAATGATATCGTCGAATTATATAACAAGGTCATTGAAGACCACCGCACTAAGTATTTCGTTCCTGGCTTGTACCATGGTGGCAGTGGCATGGTGGTCACCTTATTGCATGATGCGATTGTGGTAATATCCCATATGTCTGAGAAAGATGGAGTGTTGTTGCGAGTCTTCTTCGATTTTGATATTGTGGTACCCATCTGCTAGATCAATCTTGCTCCAATATTTCCCAGCAGCAACTAGCTTCATGAGTTCCTAGATACTTGATAGGCGTGTGTGGCTGAGGTCAACTACATCAATGCAATCCTTGGCGTCCAGCATACACTGTGGTATGGTGGGATCATCGCATTTGGCTAGTACCAATAGAACCATCACATTGGTTTCATGTTCTGCCTGATAAATCTGGCCTGAGTATTCTTTCTCAGTATGCTATTTAGTAAGCTCTTTCTAGAATTTGGAGAGTGAAGGTTGCCAATTTGGTAACTATGTGGAGCCTGGTTGCGGGCAGATTTGGGGGTTGATACTTCAGAGGGGTAGCAACTCGTTGGGTATGGTTGTCAGAAATAACTTGGCGAATTCAACAAAGTGGTTGTTTTTCCGACTTTTTCCGAGACTCATAGTCGAGATCATAAATTAGAAGTAGAGTAGAAGATAGGCTGGTAATTCGTCTTCTATGGAGGATGGAGCAGTAGTGACTTGGCCCATAGCAAGTCTTGCTTTCCTGCATTTGGTAAATGCTAAGGGTGACATGCCTTTCGGTTAGATAGTACTAGGGTTTGTACTTGCTGGGATTAAGATATTCAGTGCAGTGAGCTTTGACTTGCCTAAGATCATATCCTAGCCTGCAAGGTACACTATATAGAGGGTTCTTGTTTCCGTATAACCTCCATAGTGCATTTGGACATCACATGCTTTTTCTTTTATACCTTTCGATCTCTTAATCGTGGTATTGAGTGCCTGCTTGGGAATACTGTAGACGAGTAGGCTATATAGGTGCACGAATTGTGCGCTAATGTGGTCTCTGCCGGTGGTCTGTGAATCCACGAGTAATAGCACAAGGTGCCAATTAACCTTGACACGAAACCTGCTGTAGTCTAAATTGTCTGTAGAATCAGGTTTTGACCTTGTAGTTATTTTTGGCAATAACAGGTTTACTTGTATGTTGCAGGTATAGAACTTATGCTACAGTGCACATTGACTGTTTGCATATTCGCTTCTTGCATTTCTTGTAAGTGTGACTAGCTGCAGGGCACTATATATACTTCCGATACCTGATTGACTTCATCATCTCTTGTAATGTTAATTTCTTGTTAACCACTTCCCAGTCAGAATCCCTGGTGCTTGCTGTTTTCCTAGCAAGGGTCTTTACAGGATTATAATTGATTTTCTTGCTGTATGTCTTCCGATCCCTACGGTGATTGCGACTGCAATTCGGAGCTGGTTGGGTAGTTGCTTAGCCTGCAGGGTTAGTAGCGGTTGACATACACCTATGTTTTTGTGCAGACTAATATGACTCTGTCTACTTGACTACGTCGTTGAATGACCAAGAATCAAGTATTTGGGGAACCAAGGTGGTTTCCATGTAGCCCAATAGGTGCTTCAGAAATTTTCTGTCTTTTACTTGTTTGGAGATGCAATGGTTTCTATCCTTGTCGATAAGTTTAATTTGAAGTTCTTCCAATTAGTTCACAAAGGGTATAATACCTATGTATCATCCATTCTTGGACGGTAAGGGGGCCACCCATTCTTTCTATAGGAGGTCCTTGCTAGTGGAGGGAATCAAGAATTTCTATAGCGATAGCATGAAGCTGAAAAAGCATACCTTGTTTTTCTCCTGGAATAGGTGGTAGTTATAAATAGTGAGTATACTGCCTTGTAGTTTGAATCCAATAAAGTGCAATACTTACTTCGATTCCCATCCTGTACCTTTAATAGTCAACCATCTCTGGATCCCATTGACTCAACTGTCAAGATACTGTTAGTCTTGTCATCTCTTATATCTTCTGTTGACATTTTCTAGACCACTAATCTTGATATCCTTCATTCGTTTGGATATTTTTGATAACGTCTTAGGTGTTACAATTTCTGTCGTCGTTTCCCATTATTGTTGTTCTGGTGTCTTACGACGCTCTGTCGGTTTCTTGATCTTCTTGACTTTGTTTGGTTTTGGCATAATTCTTTCACTGTGGACTGACGGCCAGCTGCTTGAGTTATCACTACTAGAGCTATTATTGTCTCCATTATCATCTCCTCCTCCTGCTGTTGTGTCTAATCCTAAGGCAGGGGTTAGGTCATTCTCGTCTTCTCCAATATTTCCCTAGTCAAAATCAGGGGTATGTTCCACAATGTCATCTTCTGGCACAATCCCAGTATAACATTCTTTGCTGACATCTGATGCAGAACGTTATCTGGTGGGCGACTCAGGAGGGTCCCTTCTGTCTTGTTCTTTGGGTCGTTTGGCTATAAGTGGGTCTACAAATTGTCCTGTTACCAAAGGTAAAAGGAGGTGCTAACCACAGAGCATGCAGGACATAATATCTTTCCATTCCTTCAGAAAAAGGTGAAGTTCTGTTAGTTGTGGAATCTTGGGGCGTTTTAGGTGCTTTATAAGTACCGTACTTAGCTGCACCTCCTTACTTTTGAATGGCAAAGTCATCTTCCAAAAGAAGTCTTTGGTTGTTGCTTCCAGACACAGTTGAATGTCCGTTGGATGAAAGCAGTGAATCTATCGAAATGTTTGTATATATGCAAGCAGGTCAGGTATTGTAATGGGCAATGCCAATAGTAGCACGGTGGGCCATTTAACAAAGTCTATACTCTCATCGGAGTGATAGTGTATGTCTGTTATTAGTTCCCCTAAGTCAAGCACTCGGAGGGTCTTTAAGAGTATACAAATTTCCTAAGCGGGAAGAGAATTAATAGGTGGAATTTCTCTGTATTGAATCTATCTGAGGCTTGTCTGAACTCTGTCTGAAGTGATCTGATCTGAGAATCCTCCTCTAGAAGGGTGGATCGGCTTAGTACTTATACTAGCCGCCAAGTCTTCTGGAGTCTGAAAAACCTGTTTTCTTGGCTTTCCAGAAAACCTGCTTTCTGCCCATTCCAGAAAGCACTCCCCTATGACCATAAATACAGGTGTGGGAGCTACGGCCTCCAGTGCTCAGAAATACAGGTGTAGATGCATAATGCATGATGATAAAGGACAAGTACATAAGGACCGGAAACGCGCAAGGTAATAGTACGTAAGTTACTATTCTCGAGCTCTCTGGTATGCATGATAGGTTCTAGGAAATACGTACTTACACAATTAATAGAAACGCTCTTCCCTTACACTTCCCCACTTAAAAGGATTTCCTACTCTTGTTGGTTTCCCCAAGAAGGAGGTAGTTCAAAATAATAAGTGCAAGCATAACAGTTATGAGAATAGCTATCTTCGCAGTGAACAGTAGGAGAACATCGTAACTTCTCAATCATCTATAGTAAACATTCTTGATATAAGGAACAATGAAAACATTCGATAGATACCTTGTTTGCCATACCTGCTTCCATTGTCAATTCAGAACACCAATTAAAACAACAGGAAGGAACACAAGATTGTCAAGTTAATTCAACCGGCGCGAATCAGTACTTTAGGAAAATAAGGAAAATATCTTCTGCACAGTTGGGAGCAGCGAAGGTGAGGTCTTGATCATCAGGACTGATGGCGAGAACTCTGTCTCATTCAGTTTGAACCATTGACTTGGGGTTTCTCGAGTGTGACGCTTATTGTGTTTCTTGTAGAATCTTTGTTGCTTGAAGGGGTTGGATTAATTTCCGCTTGTCCAAAAGTCTTGTACGATTTCAAGGCTGATGTCTTCGAAGTTGATTTAGTCATCGTCATCACTTCCATAACCTTTACATCGCACTAGGTATTGGCTTTTTCGGGCCTAAGGAGCAGTATGAAATTTGATTACTCGTTCAACTTCCCATCTTCCATCTGTTACCTCACCAGGTTGTTCCTCGTGTCGACCTGGAAAGTTCGTTGAATCGTTTTCAACGTAAGGTTTGATCTTGATAATGTGGAAGGTATTGTGGTTAAGAGAAAGTCAACTGTCGGGTGACAGATCAAGAGTATAATTGTTCCGCTTCTTATTGATGTGTTGGATGCGGAATGGTCCGACCCATCTAGGCTTCAGTTTCCTAGATATATTCAAGAGGTTGATGTTCTCCGTGGAGAGAAGAACCTTTTGGCTGGCTGAAAGAAATAGTGGAACAGACCGCTTCTTGTTGTCTTGTTTTGCCTTCTTGACTTGGGAGGAGTATAGGTTGTGAGAGGTGTTAAGATGACGTTCCTCTGCATGGGCATAAGGTGTGATTGGGTAGAGGAAGGAAGAAGGACCTAGCTTTGCCTCAAAGCCTAGGAGTGAAAAGAATGTACTTTGTTATCTTACAGTATTGTCTCGAGAGTTCAGCTCCAGCTGGATCTTTGACAGTTTGTGCAGCCTTTCGTATCCTTCGACCTTACACGCTCGCAGTGCTTGGAGGATTGCCTTGTTGGCAATTTCTGACTGCCCGTCCTTCTGAGGGTTGTATGTGGTAGATGGTTCCAACTTGATTCCCTTTCTTGCTGCCCAATCCTTAAACTGGTCTTACATAAAGAGAGTATCTCGATCAAAAACCATATAATAAGGATATCCTATAACAAAAGCGACATGCATATCAAAGGTATCGGTACACTTCTCCGCCGTAAGGTTATCAGAAACTGGGATGAGAAACATCAATCCTGATTGTCTACAGACAATCGTACATAGGCTCGAAAAGCAAATCATTTGATCATCTTCCAAAGGAATTTTCGGGTATAAGGTAGAGCAATAAGTGAAAATAGCAGACATTTTAAGAAAATCCAGAGTGATATCTGTCTAGTCTCTTGCAGGAACATGTAACATAGTTACTTGTCCAAGTGGTGGCCTGTTGCTATAATTTCTTTGTTGACCAGTATGGCAACTCGCCACGTATTCCTTAACGAGCCTTGAAAATGGCTGGCAAATAAATTTATCAGTTAACCATTTCAATATTTTCTCAACTCCGCCATGTGCTATAGTATCATGAACTTCCTTAATTGCATCTTCGAGGTAGTTGTTACCCTTCATGTCGAACCTGCTTGGTAAAACCAACCTCCATTCTCCTTTCTCAACTTCTTATACAAGAACCCATTGTACTTGCTTACTCCTTTCTTCTCTTCTGTAGCGTTGCAGAGCTGCCTCCACATGGGCCATATCCTGATGCATACGATATAGGCGTCCCTCTTTCTATCATCTTTGTCAACGTGAGCAACGAGATGGAAGTCAGGATCGTCTCTGGGGCCATCTTCGAGATCGAGTTATATCTTTACCATATTGGTTGCTTGCACGATTCTATACCTGAGGTCTGCGCCTGCCTTACGTTTTGCCTTGGATGTTGATGCATAGTGTCCCTCGCCTTTGCAAAAGTTGTACTGACGAGTGGCAGTAGGTGCAGGAGGAATTGATGTCTTCTCCTGTGTTTGAACATTGTGAACAAGATTGTTCTCCTCACTGGTTGTGTGGTGTTGTTAGTGCATAAATGCCACCCCTGGTACATATCTCACAGGATTAGTGTGGGATAGGGGGGTATTATGACCTTGATTAGATCCGCTAGCTTCCCTGGAACCTGCATTACATTGAGATCTGTTGGTAACTACGGCAGAGAAGAAGGAGGGTCTTTCCTCATCTTGTACGATCTTGATGTTGTAGTTCCATGGGTTTTTTTGTGCGGGTTGTTGAACCCATGGTTCGTGGCGGGCAATGGGAGCGTTCCTGATTGCACATTCTTCCGCAGACCACATGTGAGTGCGGTTGGGAGCTTCTTTGAGATTAAGCTCGGGAATGTCAATATCGGAAGTCTCAGGAGTGTTATTAGAAGGGATAGTGGTGGCCTTCAATTTCCATAAGTCTCGGTGACTCGACTGGAATTCCTTCTCCTTCTGATAAACTGCCTCTGCTAGAGTGCAGTGTAAATATCAATGTCCGTAGCCACCGCAAACTGAGCATCTAGTGGTGGGAAAATAACGGTTCCCATTCTGGTGCGAGCTACCATGCGAGCGGCCGTAGTAGTCGTGAGAGTCTGTATTGTGTTACCTTCGATGCTGCTTGTAATGTTCCCAAGCATCTTTGACAACGTCTGTGATGATAGCGGGAATATTGTTGTCATTGGTGATGGAGAAGGTATCATCTGCGGGAGCGCCGGCAAGGATTTCTTTGGGGTTGGTGGAGAGGGTATCCTTATCTGATTATAGTTCTTCCTGCTTGATATCATCATAGCCTTCGTAGTCTCCGTCATTCCCGTCATCAAGATAGGGACAAGAGGAGTAGTGACCGAGGCTTTCACTACGGCCTGCCCACATGTTGTAGTCGTAGTCGGTATGCTTAAAGTTAATTCAGCCACGAGCAACCATTGTGATTTCTTCTGGAACTGGAGATATAGATAGTTTGTTGGTAGAAATAGAGGTGTTCTGAGGTTCGGGTTTGTCTTCTGTAGGATCGATACTCCGAGGAATGAAGTCTTATTCCTCGGTGGAATCGAAGGAGTATTTATGCTTCCTTGATAGAGTGTCTGCCAACTGGTTTTCTTTTCTGGCAGTATGTTCAATGACCAAGTCAAATTGTCATATGTAAGCTTGCCAACGAGCCAGCTTCTGAGATGTTTGTCGTCGGAGGTGGAATGAGAGAAGTGGTTGGTGATCCATGAAAACTGTGAATTTGTGGTCTCGAAGCTGACCCTCAAAAAACTTCACGGAGGCAACAATTGCGAGTAACTCCTTTTGGTAGGCAGGGGACTTCAGTTGTGCTGGGCTGAATTTCCGAAAATGAAAACCGCAGGGTCGAATTGATCCTAGTTCTCCTTGTCCTATCCCTTATCCTAGTCCAATATTATTAGCCTAACATACCAGGTATTTTGGCGCTTCTGAGAAGTGGTCCCAAGGTTTGCGAATATCTAGAGAATTCACAAGTTCCTTGATTTTCTTGAGTGCCCAGGTATGAGTTTCTGTCCATCTTCAGGGTGTGTTTTCACCTTGCAGTTCTGACAGGGTGCTTGACCATGATACCAATTCTGGGCAAAACTTGCTTAGCAACATGATAAGGCTGAGTATACCTTGTAGTTCCCGACGGTTGCTGGAAACCTTAAAGTCCAATACTTTTTTGCCCTTCTTAGGATCCATATGTAACCCATCCGGAGTTAATATATGTTCTAAAATATCCAGACGTTTGGTGAAAAACTGGCATTTGCTGGCCTTCAACCAGAACTTCTCGCTTAGAAGTCATTGTAGAACATTTCGTTAGGTAGCCACATGTGTATTATAGGTATCTGAAAAGATATTAATATCGTCAATGTAGATGACAAGGTCCTTGAGGACCATGTCCTTAAAGATTTCGAGCATGGCTCATAGCATTATAGCAGGAGTATTGTGCTCGCCTTGTTGCATGTTCTGACTGCAGAAATATCCCATGTGTGTGAGGAAGGTGGTGTGTTGTTCTGAGTCTTCTTCGATTCTGATGTTGTGGTACACATCTGCAAGGTCAATCTTGCTCCAATATATCCGAGAAGTGACTAGCTCCATGAGTTCCTCAATGCTTGGTAGGGGTGTGTGGTTGGGACTAACTGCTTCGTTCCGATCCCTTGCATCCCGAAAACATCGGGGTTTGGTGGGATCATCTCGTTTGGCTTGTACAAACAGCAGTACCGTATTGGTGTCATGTTCTGCACAATAAATCTGGCCTGAGACTTCTTCCTCAGTGAGCTGTTTGGTGAGCTCTGTATAGAATTTGGAGGGTGAGGGTAGCCATTTTGGTACGCATGTAGAGCCGGGTTTCGCGCAGATTCGGTGGTTGATAGTTCTGAGGGGTGGCAACTCGTTGGGAGTGGTTGCCTGAAACAACTGGGCGAATTCAATATAAGGGTTGAATTCCCAACTTTCTCCTAGACTAATAGATGAAACCATGAATTAGAAGATTGGTAGAAGATAGTCTGATAATTGGTCTTCTATGGTGAGTGCAGCAGATGTAACTTGCCCCTTAGCAAATCCTACTTTCCTCCATTCTTTGAGTGCCAAGCGTGCCATTCCTTCAGGTTGGATGGTGACAGGCTTTGGTCCTGCTGGAATTAAGGCGTTCAGGGCTGTAAGTGCTGCCTTGCCTAGGATCATATCCCAGCCCACAAGAGGCGCTACATAGAGGTTTCTTGTTTTTGTATATCCTCCATAGTCCATTTGGACATCACATGCCTTTTCTATCACACCCTTTAATCACTTGATGGTGGTGTTGAGTGACTTTTTGTTGATCCCATAGGTGGGTAGGCCATATAGGTGCATGAATTGTCTGTGACTGAGATCTCCGCCAGTTGTCTGTAAATCCACAAGGGCTAATGCAGGGTGGCTGTTAACCTTGACTTGAATCCTGCTGTAGTCTAATTCTTTGGTAGACTGGGGTTTTGCCTTGGTTTTGCCCTTGTAGTTACTCTTGACTATAACTGGTTTGTCGGTGTGTTGCAGGGATAGGATTTGTGCGGCGGTGTGGATGGGAACTTTGGATATTCGCTTCTTACATTCCTTAAAGTTGTGACTAGGTGCACGGCACCATATAAACTTCCGTTCCCTGACCAACTTCATTTTGTTTTGTGATATTAATGTCTTGTTAACCACTTTCCAGTCCGGATTCTTGATGGTAGTTGTTTTCGTTGCAGGGGTTCTTTCACGATTAGAACTTGTATTTTCCTTGTCTGTCTTCTGATCCCTGGGCTGATTGCGACTGGGATTCGGAACTGATGGAGTAGTTCGCTGGCGTACATCTTTGAGCGTAGTTGAGATATGTTCTTGTTTTTACGCAGCCTCGTATCATTCCGCTTTCTTGACCCTGTCATTGAACGTTCAGGAATCAAGTATTTACGGAACCAGGATGGTTTCCATGTAATCCGGTAGGTGGTTCATGAATTTCCTGATTTTGACTTCTTCCAAAATGCATTGATTTCCATTCTTGTCCATAAGCTTAATCTGAAGTTCCTCCAACCAGTTGGCAAAGGTTTTGATACCCACGTGTCGTCCGTCCTTGTTGGGTGATGCGGCCTCCCATTCCTTCCATAGGAGGTCCTTGGTAGTGAAGGGGATAAGGAATTCCCCTAGCACTAGCATGAAACTGAAAAAGGATGCCTTGTCCTTTTCCTTGATAAGGTGGTGGTTATAAGTAGTGAGAGCACTGCCTTGCAGTTTGAATCCAATGAAGTCCAACCCTTCCTTCGATTCCAATGTTATACCTTTCATATTTAACCATATCTGTATCGTGTTGACCCAAGTGTCCAGATACTGTAAGTCTCGCCATTTCTTATGTCCACTGTTGTGAATTTCTGGAGCATCAATCTTGATACCCTTCATTCGTTTAGACATTTTTGATGACGTTTCAGGTGTCACAATTCCTGTCATTGTTTCCCATTGTTGTTGTTCTGGTGTCTTATCATGATCTGTACGTTTCTTGATCTTCTTGATCTTCTTTGGTTTGCGTATGCTTCTGTGACTATGGACTGATGATCCGCTACTAGAGTTTCCACTGCTAGAGCTACTATCGTATCTATCGTCATCTCCTCCACCTGCAGTTGTGCCCCGCCGTAAGGGAGGGGTTAGGTCCTCATCATCTTCTCCACAATTTGGGTTAGCCGCATCTGAGGTACATTCCACACTGTCATCTTCTGGCACAATGCCAGTGTGAGATTCTGTGCTGACTTCTGGTAGAGAGCGTTCTTTGGCTGGCCTCTCGGGGGGGTCCCTTCTGTCTTGTTCTTTGGGTCGTTTGGCTATAGGTGGGTCCTCAAATTGCCTTTGTACTACAGATAAAAGGAGGTGCTGACCACATACCATGAAGGACATATTATCATCCCATTCCTTCAGAACCCAGTGAGGTTCTGTGAGTTGTGGAATCTTGGGGTGTTTTAAGCCCTCCATAGGCACCGTGGTAAGCTCCAAGTCTTTTTTTTCGAATGGAATAGCTGTGTTCCAAAGATAGTGTTTGGTTGTTGCTTCGAGAAGCAGTTGGATCTTCTTTGGGTGGAACCAGGGGAGATACACAAGCGTTTGCCTAAAGGTGAGGATATCATGTATTTGTGGTTGTACTTTCTTCCAATTTTCTTCTGTCATTGGCAGTGACCCAAATTCCCATGTTTTGAGGGGAGAGTCTTCTTCTGGTTTCAGGACGTCGATGATGTAGACGGTGAGAGGAGGTGGTTTAACTGATTCCTTGAACGTTTGTGCTTCCGAAGTTTGTCTTTTCTTTCGTGGTATGTCTGCGATTAACTGCTTGATGTCTCCAGGCATCATAGGTAATCCCCGTGACTTGTGGTAGGTCTATGGCTTGTCCGTCTTGGAGGCCATAATGTCGGTTACTCATCTAGATATTACGAGTTATTTTTCCCCCTTGTCAGTGTATTGTGGGGACAGGTATGTGGCTTCGGACATGAGTGATTTCTGATTGACTTTAGATAACTGTTGCTCGGCTTCCTGTTTGATATGTAGGCAGGATAGTGGGAACGAGGAGAGCGCGGATGCTGGTTCGTCATTTTCTTCCGCTCCTACAATGGTAGGTACTCCTGCGGCGTGGGTAATACCAACGATGCACAAGATGCCCTTCCACATGGAAGGTTTTGGAGATAGTAAGAGTGGCAGCAAGAAGGCCGTGAGGTGGTATCCTTATATGGAAGCAGTGGATAGCTCAAACTCCTCGAATTTTGAGCTGATACCAACTGAAAGTGGTACAGTTGGGAAGGAGGATAGATGTGCTTCACCTGTAAGGAATCTGTTGTTGGTTGAAACAGGAAGTAGCTATGTAGTTCCTTCTGTACTTTGGTATGTTTCTTCAAATGGTGAGAAGAACTAGTGTGAGCCGTGGGATGGTGATGCGTGTTTGTACGCTGCGATTATTCCTGGGACATATACTGCCGCGATGTCTTATGTCCTCTGGTATAAGAGGATGAATAGGGATTGTAGTTGCCAGGAATGCAAGAGGTTGTATCGATATTAGTGGGGTAAGGTGATGGAACGATGGTGGAATTGTTTAATGGTGTATACCACTGCCCGTTAGAGCTCTGCCTTGTCTTGCACAATGTCTTCTGTTAACTGCAGGTTGAGAATATCTCTGTCTCGGTGCTAGATTCTTGTTGCTAGCTTTCATTAAATATAATGTGTTTGCTAAATGTATTGACGTCCCATATAGGGGATACCTGAAAAGGTATTATAAAGATACCAATGGGTGATCAGTCCGTAGTAGTGGTTTTAACAGTTAGAATATTTTGTGTGTTAAAAAAAATGTAATGGGCGATGCCAATAGTAGCACCGCGGGCCATTTAACGGAGTCTATACTAATATCAGAGTGTTAGTGTATGTCGGTTAATGTTTCCGCCAAGTCGAAGACTCAGAAGGTCTTTGAGAGGATACAGATTTCCCAAGCGGGAACAAAATTAACAGGTGTAATCTCTCTGTATTGAAGCTATCTAAGGCTTGTCTGAACTCTGTCTCAAGTGATCTGATCTGAGAATCCTCCTCCAGAAGGGCGGATCGGCTTAGTACTTATACTAGCCGCCAAGCCTTCTAGAGTCTGGAAAATTTGTTTTATGGCCTTTCCAGAAAACCTGCTTTCTGCCCGTTTCAGAAAGCACTCCTCTATGACCATAAATACAGGTGTGGGAGGTCAGGCCTCCAGTACTCAGAAATACAGGTGTGGGTGCGTAATGCATCATGATAAAGGAACAGTACATAAGGACCGGAAACCCTCAAGGCAATAGTATATAAGGTACTATGGTCGAGCTATCCGGTATACATGATAGGTGCTAGGAAACCCGTACAAAGATAATTATGAGAGGCGGTCTTCTGTTACGGTATTTATAGTAATCACTAACTTAGCTATCAAGAAATTTAACCTGTGGGCAAATACAAAAATATAGGTTCTATAAGGAGCAATGAGACTATTGTTTTCTATTCTGATTTTCACAACTAGACTTGGAAGATAAGTTTACTATATTTATCATCAATGAAAAATTCTATGTCCAATACTTCTGATGGAGCTAACACTCTTTACTATAACTTAGGATTCTGTTGTAACTAATACAGATATATTCTTATAATGGAAACCATAGCTTTCTTCTCTTTGCAATACAAATTCTTGGTATTCACTTAAGTCGATTCCTACACATTTTCTTTACCTTTTCCAATACTACGAGTCCTCCATTAAACTTGTTTTAGCAAGTTCCTTAATTTCTCCCACCTTGATCCCCTGCCCTTATACCTCTCATTGTAACGACTTCTTTTTAACTCACAATTGTTCCCAACTCCTTCCCCTTCTCAACTCCTTCCACTATGCTCCCATTTCCCTCCATCTTCCTTGAATTTATGAGGGGATGAACCGTGTCCCTACCCTTTCTCCTTCTGACTGCTCTTTCTGTACACACACTGTTATTCTATATCCTCCACAATTATTGTTTCTTCAATCTACTTGTGGCCAACATTTTATATTATAGGAAATCTTTTTGTACACTGCAACTTTTGTTGCCCTTCCTTTATGCTTATGTATTTCTGGTTTCCTTCGATTTTTTATGCCGAGGAAGTGTTTCTCATTAGCCCGTTCTGTCTATATTCTCCTGCCTTCACGGTTGCTTCTTTGCCTGTTTGTTCCTATCACAATAAATGGGCTTTGGTTCATCTCCTCTATATTCTCTTATACTATTCCACTTATTGACACTACTATTTCCTGTGATATCACCTTATCACATCAATCCTCATCCTAAATCTAACACCCTTATTTCGGCAATATAATGGAAATTAGATACTATATGTCATCATTTTTATCACCTTATCCTTCTTGTAATGTGCAAAAAACATTCTGAAAGGACTAGAACAACCATATAATACCAAAAAAAACAAAGCAAACCTATGCCTAAATATTACAGAAATAACAATAGAAAAACTAGAATATTAAGACTATCATGTATATCTCCCTACTGCAATACCCAATACAATAGGTCACTTGCCTCATCTAGTCCATGGTTTCCACTGCTGTACCCATCATCTTTGATACCACACTGTACCTCATTCTTATTTATCCCACCTGCTAGTGACTACAAAGGTTCTACTAACTTAGCTATGGAATATTCCAATTTTGCTCTCTCATGGCATCACTTACTCTCTGGTATATGTAACCCATTATATAAGTACAATAGCTCTTGCTGAACTTCACCTGCATACTTACCTCAGTCTTCCATTTCTGGTGAATTCTTGGAGTTGATCATTGCTATCTCCAAATAGGCTACAAATCGATATGCGATAGCCACCTGAACATTGGGAACGATCAAGTCCTGTACCCCTTCTTTCTTTCTCCATGTCTTCCTTATCATAATATATGTGACCACTTCAATTAGCCTTCTAACAACGTATTGAGTCTCCTCTTTACTTATGCCAGCCTGTTTATTACTTGGACTCCTTCCTATGCTCTGTACACTCTCCTTTTCTCCAAGGTTTCAATTAATGCCCACTGGGAGAAGTTATAAAGTAAAA
>Ga0307511_10003083_pt1 | contig 17183 bp, 6 predicted proteins | sample 13_EM_MG_FD_200266 | JGI IMG/M metagenome (GOLD analysis project Ga0307511, IMG submission 200266) | Populus trichocarpa ectomycorrhiza microbial communities from riparian zone in the Pacific Northwest, United States - 13_EM | ecosystem: Host-associated > Plants > Roots > Unclassified | place... | reverse complement strand
TTGTGATTGTCTTGCATGTGTCTGCTTGTTTGCATGATTGCCTAGAATCTGATTGGTTCCATCTCATGGGCTTCTTTCTTTGAAGTTTTGAGGTTTGCCACAATTTAAAACCTCAAAAAGAGTTATAATTTTTTTTATGCACACCATGACTTCAGCATGTGAGCATACATACAGGACAACTTTTGAAATATTTTATCATCTGATAATAAATAAATTTATATATGCAGGAACCAGTTCTTTCAGGATGCTTTCTTCGCGCTAAAGCTATAGGACTGATGCCAATGATTGATCAGGTACATATCCCCAGTTGGAAAAATGTATTTTCTTTTTCCTTTTTACTGGACAAAAAGCTTTTTATTTAGTTATATTTGTTGACATTGACAAACTTAGGGTGAGAAAGATGACAAGATAATTGCGGTTTGTGCTGATGATCCTGAATACCGCCACTACAATGATATCAAGGAATTACCACCACATCGTTTAGCTGAGATCCGTCGCTTCTTTGAAGATTGTATCCTTTCAAGTATTTCTTAATTCTTTGCAACTCCCCATAGAAAAGATAAATCTTAGCAGGCGGAACAATGTGCAGCATCTCTAGAAGCATAGGTTCTAAGCTTACACTGATCCATATTTTGAAGTAGTTGAAATAGATTATTTTCTCTTCCTTAATGGCACTTTCAGACAAGAAAAATGAGAACAAGGAGGTTGCTGTTAATGACTTTCTGCCGGCCTCTGATGCCTATGAGGCAATCCAGCATTCAATGTAAGTGACAAGTCTCTTCGAGACTCTAATCCAAACTCACGCACCCTGATGAGAGAAGCAGCTGCCTTTGCCTTATTTTCTTTTGTTGATAAAGCTGCTTGGTCTATATCTAATCACTATGATGAAAATGTATGTTGATCCCAGAAGCAAGCATAAGACGTTTAAGTTCTTGTTGCTCATAGAGTTTTTGTATTGATGGATTGAAATCACTAAAGAACTAGCCTTTGAACATTTAACTTGTTGCCAAAACTAAGAACTTGGTTTAGTAACCGATAATTTCAGGATTAGGGTGTCTTAGAATAAGACACTTTGTTTAGCAGATTTAATTATTTCTCATCTCCTTTTGCATTTTTTCATTTCCTTGCACTCTTCATCTTGTCATTTGATTTTTTTTTGTGGATTGTGGTTTTATTCTCATGCTATTTTTCTGCTATGTGAAGGAATCTTTATGCGGACTACATAGTGGAGAGCCTCAGGCGATAGATGTTCCAGCACACAAAAATGACAGGCCGATGCTTGAAGATGTATACGATGACGACGATTATGTTAGGGTTGCATGCTTCACAGTTGTAATAAACAGCGAAGAAACAAGGAAAAGAAATTCTGGCGTTGGCTTGACTTCATGATGGTGCCTTATTTTTTTGCTGTTTTTTCTTTTTCTTTTTCTTTTTTCGTTTGCCATCATTTGTTAATTTGTATGTATTGATTTCACTTACTTTGAATTTATGATACTTTTTGTACGTGAGAAACGATAGTAATTATTTTTTCATATGATGAAAAAAATATAATACTATAAGCAATTACTTGGTGTTTATTAGCTATGTGGCACCCAATTTGTAATAGGCTGGATAAATTTTATTTTCAAACGCAAAACGTGCAAGTGTTTACAAAAAAAAAAAAATGACATGGAAAATATTATAATCACAAGTTGGAAACTGGGTTTTGTTTATCAATGATTGACTTGACTTGTATATAAAAAAATTATTTGAGAATCATATATGATAATAAATGTAAAAAAAAAATATCATTGACAATGACTAAGAATTAAATTAAAAAAATAAGAAATAGATTATTCACGCAACACCAATATTTCAGATTATTGTTAACTAGCTAACCTAAAGGTCGTGGGAAAAGTCGTGGAGCATATTATGCATTGGAACATGCACGGATGATTTTGTATTTCTCAAAAAATCTCATTCGCTTTAGTTTTTAGGGTAGTATAGTTTTTTTATATAATTCATTGGTAATTAAATTTATTGCGGAAAATTCAGCCTATAATACTCAATTTCTATTTGAAGTGATAAAACAAAAAAAACTTGTGTCTATAAGCTTTTTTATATTTTCATACTTTTAAAGCACACTAAAATACCTCAAAAACCCTTCAAATAAAAAATAAATAAAACTAGTGTTATGAGGTTTTTTTGCATTTTTCATGCTATTTTCTTTATTATAAAGTTGGTTTAGGGGTAATTTCATAATTGATTAAATATAAAATATAATTTAAAAAGTGATTTGCGCGAGTGCAACACATCTGTCAGCATGAGTAAAGTGTTCACGTCCTTTGACAGAAGTGTATGATGCCTCCCAAAACCCAAAAACTCTCTATTGTCTTGTCGTTAGGAGCATCACATCATCCTCTTTCTATTAGGATAGGGAGTGGTGGTGTTAGAGTGGCGGTTTAATACCGATAATGTTTTTTTACTTTCTTCCTCTTTTCTCTCTCCTCTCGTCGTTTTGTTCTGCAATTTAGCCTTCAATTTCAATTTGTTTTATGTTATTTGTTTCAATTTGGTTCTCGTCCATTTGATTTTTTTATCATTTTGTTAAATTAATTTTTCTTTTCAATTTCACCTTTCAATCAAAAAATTACAATTTTTCTCTAATTTATTTTTTATTTCAATTTTTATTCTCGTTATTCTTTTGTTAAATTGATTTTTATTTTTAATTTCACCATTCAATAAAAAAAATCAGGTGTCCTCTAATTTATTTTTTATTTCCATGTTGATCTTTATTTTTTAAAATTTCAATTTTATCCTTCAACATTTGATTGGTTCAATTTCACTTTTCAATCAAGAAAATTTAGTTTTTCTCTAATTTGTTTTTTCAATGTTGATCCTCATTTTTTTAATTGTTTTTTTTTTGTTTTGGATTCTTTTGTATAGTTTTTTTATTTTATTCTTCAACATTTGATTGGTTGGGGATTGAGATTCATGACTTTTCTAGGTGGGGTGCTTTTAGTCCAATGACTCGGGTTACAGGTTTAAGAAGTTAACATGGGTTGACATTATTTTTTTGTTTTTATACTTATTCTTTTCCGATTTTATCATTCATCATTGGTTTTTTATATAAAAATGGGTTTTGTATCTTCTTTGTTTTGTTTTATGGCTTATCTGGATCTCATGACCTGAATCGTTGATTTGATGGGTTAATTCAGGTTGGCTCAACTCTTTTTATGGGATTACATTTTTTAAATGAGTTTTAATCTTTTTTTAATATTATTTTTTATGAAAAAAACAACAGTCCCATCCCACAACGTAGACTTCTAGTATATCATACTACAAACTAAGAAACTTGGAGGCATACGTAGTGAAGCATGTTTTTTTTTTTCATTTCCTTTTTTTCTCAATTTCTTTCTCCTAATTTTTATACCAGTCATTTGGGTTGTTTTTAGATCGGTCAGTGACTAGATCATGTCGATACAAATTTCACATGTTTAATTTTAAATCCGAGTTAGAAAATGAGTCAAATCGAGAGTTTTTTTCCCTTTCAATTTTGTCTTCTTTATCCTTTGACCTTTTTTCACTGTTCATCTAGATTGCCTTTAGACAGGCTAAGTTAACTGGTCATATAAAAGTAAATCACATATTTTTAATTTTAAACCTAAGCCTGGTATAAAATTGGGTCGGGAGGTTATTCTTTCAATTTCATCTTTTTTAAAAAATTTCTTCCTCAAACTTTTTAACAATCATCTAGATTATCTTTGGACCAGCCAAGTTTAGTGGGTTATGTCGGGCTAACTTCCATACATTTCAACTTTAAACCTATGTTAGGTAAGAAGTAGGATCGAGAGGTTTTAAGGTTGATCGGCTGGGTTAGGTTTGTTAACAATGTCAAATAGTTATCCACAGCCTTAACTTTTTTTTATTATTTAAAAAAATTGATCTGACATGTAATGCAGCACGAGCCTATAAACTAGTCTTCTAAACTAAAAGAACTAGGGTAAAACCTGTGCTTTTTAATTGTTCATATGAATATTGAAAGTGTTGTCCCTCTTTTTTCTTTTTTTAATTCTATCTTTCAATTTTATTTTATTTTGATTGGGTCTTATTTGGTTTTTTTTTTCAATTTCAACCTTTCAATATTTCATTGAATTTGAATTGGTCTTGATAATTTGTTTTGCATTGATTTTTATAAGGTAATAGTAGTTTCAAACAAACGTCCTAATATTTGGTTGATACTTAATTTTATGAGTTTTTATTTTTGTTAGCATATCATCAAGTAAAAAATATTTAAAAAAAATTGTTAAATCTAGTGGAGTTTATGATCCGAATCACGAGTCTGGTGGCTTAAGTCGTAAAGCTTAAGTCGATCTAATGTATCTCTTCCTCAATTTTTTTTAATATAAAAAAGATGTCATCTTGATTTTGTTTTTAAATCAAACCACACTTTTTACTAGTCTTATGGGTTATATTTGAACCCACCAAGTCGACTGGGTCACTTTGAAACAATTCTCACGTGAGTTAATTTTAAATTCTTACTGGATAAAGAGTCAGGTCAAGATGATTCAAAGATGACCCATTAAGGTAGGGGGCATTTTTTTACCCTTTTTATTTTTTAAATCCCATCTTCCATCATTTCTTTTTTTTTATTGAATCTTTTTAGATTTTTTTTTTCATCCTTCAACATTTGGTTAATCTTGAATTGGTCTTAATAATTTGTTTCAGTTTGTTTTCTATAAAATTATCACTGTCTTAAAAAAATGTCATAGTATTTGATCGGAGCTCAATTTTATAAATGTTTATTTTTGTTATTCATTAAGTAAAAAATAGTTTTTCAAAAATTTTTTGTTAAACTCAGTGGAGTCTATGATCTGGGTCGTAAATTAGGCAGGTTAAGCCCTGAAACTCAGGTCGATTCAATATATGGTTATCTCAATATTAAAAAAAACGTCATATTGATTTTTTTAAAAGCAAACTATATTTTTTACTGATTATTCAAGTTGCTTTTGTACCTAGTATGTTAAATGGTAATGTCAAGACAACTTTCAACGTGTTAATTTTAAATTCGAGATAGATAATAAATCAGGTTGAAAGACTTTAAAATTAACCTGTTGAGTTTAATAATAATATCATATAATTCATTATAACATAAACATTTTAATGAGTTTAAAAAACAATTAGTTCAAGCTACAACATCCTGCAAGCTAGTAAACTAGCTATCCCCGATCCATACCCTTTTTCTCTCTTTTTTTTCATGAAAAAAACAACCATTTTTATCTATTTGGTCCTAAACCTCTTTACTTTTTAACTAATTATTAAGTCCTCAATGTATCTTATTTTTAATAATCAGTCCCTAATGTATTGGGTCCCCTACTAACACGGCTAGGAAATAAATGATAAGTTAAAATCTCAAATATCAAATACATAATGAGAAAACATCCAAAATATTTATTTTTTATTTATTCAAATCTCATATTGCAACCATTTATATAAAATGAATTAGAATTTTTTAAAATATTGAATAGAAATAAAAGAAAAAATAAAATAAAATTCCTAAAAAGTTAAAAAAAAATATTTATTTATTTTATCTCCTGCATCACCTATAAGATGGTAGACATGTTTGTTCTGAGAAGGGGGGCTCTTGGATGTAAGGGAACTCAATAGATAAAAATTTAGTTTGGGAACCAAAATGAAAACAAAAACAAATATTGGGGACTAATTTTGAGATTATCAAAAAAGGAAAATTATAACGAAGCCCCTCCAAAATGAAACCCTCACTCTCTCCTTTCCTTCAACCCCCAAAACTAAAACCCTTCTATTATCTGATCTGTTTGATTTCAAAAAAAGCCAAAACACAAACACCATGAGCTCATTCACTAACTTCGACAATCTTTTACTCCAAACCCTAATGGGTCGCCTCCAAATCCATCCTCCTCCTCCTCCTCAATACCCTTTCCTTTCCCAATCCCTCGAAGACCTCCTTTTCAACGTTGATGACTCCTCAGATGAAGATGACGATGACACCAACAAAACCCAGCTCTCAAAAGAAGAGTCCAAGCTCGAGAAGGAAATCATTCGAGTCATCCTTTCAGGCAAGATCGATTCATTGAAACCCAACTCCGGTCAGGCAGTTACAATCGGCGAACACCACATCTGTGTTGGGTTTCACGAGGAACAAGGATCGGATTATCGGGTATGGGAGTGGCACGGACATATCATGCTTTTTGATGAAGAGGATGGGTATACCCCTGAGTACATATATGGGAATTACTTCGAGAGGCTTCTTGGTAAGACTGCCGCCTCCACCACCGCCACGCCCAAGCAGGAGCAGGAAGAGAACGAAGACGAGGAGGAGGGGGAGGAGGAGAAAATAGGGAATTTGGGGTTGAGAGAATTGATTGATGGTGGGGATTCTGGTGCTGCTAGGATTCTTCACAGGATCATCAGCGCGGGTTCTCCTAGGTTAGTGTATACATACCACTTCCTTAACTCATTTGTGTGTGTTTATCATTTGTGTCTCTGTAGTTTTCTAGTATTAGTTTCATCTCACTATAGAGATTTATAATGATGTGCATTTTTTTTCCTAGTCTGCTTTGATGTGGTTATTATTGTGCAGATTTACTATGCTGCATATCCTTCCAAAAAAAATGAGAATCACAATCATTTTTATTTTTTTGGCTAATCTGAATAAATCATTGGCACCATGCCACGCGCGTAGGAAAGTTTACCTTATTCCTCATGGAAGTACGAAGCATTTTGATTTTTGATAAAAAGTTATTGCAAGGATCGTATTTAGTCCTATAATAATGCAGACTAAGAAAGCATAATGTGCCAGAAAATGGGTGTAGGGATAAAAACAGCAGGTATGGTAGCTAGAAATGGTTGCCATGAAGAAATACAGGTTGGAATTGAAAGTGGTCTTCAGCTTGCCTCTCATAGAATGGTAATTCTGGAAATGATTTTTATGACTTGTGATCTAGTCATTGTGGAATCAAACCTAGAGCAGTTGTGGCAGGTTGGAGACATATCAGAAGGGAACCATGTGGTTGCTGCAGTGATGGTAGTGAAATTTTTATTATTCTTATCAGCAACAATAGTGTGTCTTTGGTAACTATTGAATGTCTAGTTACCATTTTTTTCTGCATTAGTGCTGGGAGGGAGTACCATATCCCTCAGCTTTTGGTTATTGTCAAGGTAAACACTTTCACAGAAGTACTTTTTGAATACGACCCTCCTGAAAGTTCTTTTATTGTTATTAGACCAAAGTTGTCCCTTTTTTTGGGTTCAATAAGTGAGAATCTCTTGCGATTTGGGTTAGTTTAATATACCTGGTTAATGTATATTCATGATATGTGGACTATCCATTGAGGAGATCTATGATATGCACTGTCTCAAAGAATCTAGTGGTCAATAGAAATCAAATTGACCATTGGCAACATCTTTCAGTGATAGAGTGTCCAAGTGATAAGCTGAGCATAATTTAGGTAATTTTTCATTTTTATGTAGTTAGAGAGTCCTAGAATTGATGGGCATAATTTAGATGATTTCTCTTTTTTATGTAGCTAGAGTTTTTCATCATGTAACTTTAAAGTTAAAGTGCCAAGATGTTTGCTCTCGTAGAGCTGGACTGTTTATCAGACACCATAAACTTAATCAAAGTTTCAGCTTGACAAATATACTGATCTTGACGGAAGGGTATGTGTGCATCTGATTGATACATCACATGGTAAGTATACATCATTATTAGTCTTGACCAAGCATGTCCATAGGAAAGGCATTGAGGAAGTCTAGATAACTATCATTTCTGCCTCGCAACTGCCTGCCCCCTGAACCTTTGACACTGGTGCTTTTGTTCAGCAACTTGCCCTAGTTCAAATCTTGAACATGGTGAATGCAGAGGAACTTGCATAAAGATTCTTGAACAGTGCTGTTTTTTTTTTCCTGTAGTGTTTTTGTTATACGTGTTATATGTTGCTTTACTTCACATCTAGTGGGAATCTGATGAACCTTAGTTGCGTGCTGTTATACTATGTTTATTTAATGTCCACTAATCAATTTGCACTAATTTGTGGGTTTCTTTTTTGTTCTTTCCCTCCTGAAACTGACAGGTTCAATTGACTTCACGCTTTTGAAGTGCTTTCGGGTATTCAAGTGGAGGCTGCACCCAGTATTTCATTCTCATTGCTGCATGGAGATTTGAGCTTTGGCTGTCATTTTGCAGTCTGCTAATGGTGCAGTTCCAGAGATTCATCTTGTATCTGCCCTGGAATATATTTGAATTTCAAATATACTTTTGAGTTATATAGAAGAAGGCTTCATGTCGTATGACTTCATTTTGTTTGACTGGTTTTTTATTCAAGATGAGCTTAAATAGCTTAAATGTGGGCGTTTTTCTGTTCACTTAATATATAAATCTCTCTCACACACGCGCACAATTTGTGAAATCCATGTGGAGGTATCGATTATATAAATGCTTGGGTGGTTTTTGCCTGATTCAAACCCTCGTGTATTTGCCATGGTTAATTGTGCATAGGCCAGGAAAAAATTGAATGGTTTCGATTGGAGCGTTTCACCTGTCAATTGGTGGCTGTATGCCCATCATTAATCTACTGATCTTTTATTTTGACATGGTTGCCAGATTATGAGAAAGCAGATGATTATTAGTATAGTTGTAAATGCTACATTACGAATTATGGCTAAGATCCTCTCTATTTAGTATTTTCTCCGAGAGGTCCCACAGAAATGAGATCGTAAGGCATTCCCCATCTCCCCCCTCGATTGGGATTAAGGGGGGTCTGTGGCGTTCTGCTTAGCCCTCGAGTCTACATGAGCGTTTGGATTAATTAATTTTTATTATTATTAAAAATTAATTTATTATATATATATATTTTTTGAATATTTTTTGATATTTTAAAAATAATTTCTAATAAATAAAAAAAACATTATTTTAATACATTTCAATATAAAAAACATTTTAAAAAATAATTATAACTAGAAAAAAAAAATTGAGGATTTATTTTGGACTGCTGTTTCTTTCAGTGGCATGGCTGATAGTAGAGGTCTCTGACCCTCTGGAATCAGTGGATTTGATGGTAGGGGGTAGATTGACTTGTTCGGCCGTTGTACCTCCTCTCCTCTATTTAGCCAACAAATCCAGATCATGTTTTATGGAGTTGGTGCTCCCCTCCCTTCATGTTGATATTTTAGCGCCCAGGTTATTACAGCTCCCTTCCCCTCCCCTCATGTTTTATAGAGTGTGTTTGCGGTCAAACATTAATTTTTTTTATATCGCATAATCAACCGCTAGAGTGAGCAGCACAGGAAAAACTAAAGAGATATTTAAACATCAAAACTCATCGAGCATCAATGTAAACAACAAAACCCTCTGCTTCTCCCACTTCGAAGACGTAAAACTCTTTCAAACGAAATTTGGGTAGCAATGACAGTTTAAAGTATTTGAAATTATAATAATGATGACAGTGTAAAATGTTTTTCCATTAAAAATATATTAAAATAAAACAAAAATTTCAAAATTTTTAAAAACAAGATTTGCATTTCCAAACACACCCGCCCTTGCCAATTTCCTTTGTGTGAGACATCCCCCCTTCTTACAAGTTCCCAACAAGCATTTAGTTTTCTTCCTTGTAATCTCGTAGCCAAAGCCCATTTTTAGCTTTAGCTGATGCGCACCTCCTCAGAACATGGCTGTGCAAACAAACAGCTGATTTGAACATGGGCAGATCTTAAACATTTAGAACACAACAATTGATTTCATTCATTCGAGGATGTTGTTGTACATGGCGGAGTAGAAGTAAAGAGCCAACTCCATGGATCTAAATAAATCCTAGAAAAGAAAAACACAAAGTAAAAGATTTACCTACAAGCAGGGCAAGCACATCAAAAGCAAATTACAGACATAGACGAGGAAGCAGATATCGAAAGAAGGACTTGCTAAAACTAAATACTCTATCACTAGTGGTGGGTAGAGTGGCTAAGCCTTCTTCGGGGACTTGGTGGCCTTGGAAGGTGACTTGGGTTCTTTGGCTGCCTTTTCGGTTTTCTTAGGCAAAAGAACAGGATTGATGTTAGGCAACACCCCGCCATGAGCTATGGTCACACCTGCAAGTAGCTTTCCAAGTTCTTCATCATTCCTCACAGCCAACAACACATGCCTTGGTATTATCCTGTTCTTCTTGTTATCCCTTGCTGCATTTCCAGCTAGCTCTAAAACCTAATTAATCCAAACACAAAGACGATCATGAAACCCAACCAAATCATCCACAAAACTTATAATAGTACTAATAATAACAACAAGAAACCAAAAGTAGGCACACAAAACAAATAAGCAATGTTAATTACACAAATTCCTTCTTTTTCTTCAACAACCCAAACCCAAATGTTCAATATCATCCCACCTCTTCTGGTTCCCAATTAACAGTTACTCCAGGCCTAGATACATATCTCTACTAATTTTAAGAAAATAAAAATAAAATTTTTATACCTCAGCAGCAAGATACTCAAGCACAGCGGCAAGGTAGACGGGAGCTCCGGATCCAACACGTTGAGAGTAACGGCCTTTCTTCAAGTATCGACCGATCCGACCAACAGGGAACTGAAGACCGGCTTTGGCGGAGCGGGACACCGGTTTCTTCTTTGGACCGCCTCCTTTCCTCCCTGCTGCTCCTTTCTTCACCTTTCCACCAGTCTCCATCACTACTACAACGACTACTTGCTAGAAGTCTCTCTCTCACAGGCACAGTAAACACAGACAATTAGAAACCTAGCTAGATTTGTGCGAGAGACATAGATGGGGTTGGGGGCAGATAAATACGGGGCCTGCCTGGTGAGAGAAAAATGGAGAGAACCTTTTGGTTTTCTGGATGGACGATTTCTTACTGTTGGATTGTTTTCCATCGACGGTTCATGAGTGAGTGCTACCGATCCGCGTATGTTGAAATGAACCAATTGGGTGAGGAGAGAGGTTTGGATTTCAAAATGCTGAACGCCAAGAGAAGGGAGAAGTAGTCCTTACTACTTGAAAATAATACATTATTACCACACAAATTATTCTAATTAAACCATCTTTCAATTACAATTTACATTAACAATTTAAACGAAAGCTAAAAGAATTCAGCTTTTCATCATACACATACTTCAATTTTACTTTGAATTCATATTCTAAAATTATCATTTTATTCATGTGGCAATAGATTTTTTAAATAAGAATTGAGTCATTTATCGTTACCAAATTAAAATAATATAACTGGATCTTTTTAATTTTCTTACACTGTGAAATTATTAAATTACCTTTAAAAATAAAAAATATTTACCATGAGTCACAAGACTTTTTTACTTTTCAACTTTTTTTTACAATAAAATAACTTAAATATCTTTCAAATTAAACTTTCTTGACTTTGCATTTAAAGGCATTCCCATCATTTTATTTTGGCTTTTTTATAATTTTCATATTGTTTTAAGGATAATTATGTTTTTTAAGAAATATAAAATATAATTTTAAAAAAATAGTTAGCTAGCGAGTGGGTAGCATATGCAATGTCGTCCAGTCTTCATAAGTTGTCTTTAAGGATGATGTTGGAACTTGGAAGTGTCTCGCCACCCCCTTTACGGTGATGCGGCACGTGTCGTCATCGAAGCAGCGATTAGGCTCCAATGGGGCATTTTCTTCTCCTCTTTTTTCTCTCTCCTCTCTTCAAAAAAACATGTTGGAATTTAAAAGAAGAAGAAGGAAGTATGCTCATTTATTGATTGAATCAAATTTAGTCCTTATTGTTTTGAATGCAATATATTTGGTTTTGGATCTTTCATTGAATTTTTTTTTTAATTTCTTCCTACATAAATTGATTTTTATATCAAGTTTGGTCATCATTCTTTTATTGTTGTTTGTTATTTTTTTATCATTTTCTTGATTGAAATTATTTTTCAATTCACCCCCCGCCATTTGATTTCATTTTATTTTTCTGTTAAATTTGGTCTTCGTTCTTTTCAATTCTATTTTATTGGTTTTGGATCCTTTTTTAGTTGAATTTATTTTTTCAATTTCATCCCTTATTATTTGATTGGTTTAGAAATCGACTTTGTTATTTTTTCGGGTTTGCTTTTTATAGTGTAATTTGGTCTCATGACACGTGTCACGTGTTTGAGATATTAGATTGGGTTGACTTCAATTTTTTTAGGTTATCTTTAAAATTATTTTTTTATTTCATCTTCAGTGTTAGGTTGGTTGGAGATTGACATTTGATGTTTTTTAAACTTTTTTTTCTACGGGTTTACCGAGGTTAACTTGGGTCCTTTTTTTCATTGCTTGTTGTAAAAAAAAAAACAAAGAATTCAATTTTGCACTTCAATATTAAGTTGATTTGATAATTGAACTTCATAATTTGTTTTAATTTGTTTTTCATAGGTTTATCCTAGTACTATAATTAGTTATGAATTTGGCATGTTAACTCAAATAGATTGCGGTTGTTTTTTTTCTCAATTTTTCCTTTGACATTTTATTTGTTGAGAATGGAGATTCAGATTTTTTTTTTCTCATCTTGCTTTCTATGATATTATTTCATTCTCATTTAATTTTTGTTTTGTTAATAAATTGGACCATGGAGACCTTTTAAGAATATTGTAAATATATATTTATATAATATCGGCCAACATTCAATTTCTGCTTGAATTATTATTGATTTTTTTTGCTTTATTTGTTATCGATGTCTCTTTTTGTAATCATATTATTAAATTTCTTCATCCTCTTCCTAATGTTCGAAAAAGGTGTTTACTTGCATCAAGTGATTGTATCATAAGCGTACTAAAATGAAGAACATTGTCCATATAAAAATTCTTCAAAACCTTTTCTGTATACATTAATTGATGGATAAATTTTTCATTTGAAAGATGTTTAATCTATAAACCAAGACAAAATTTTATCTTTTCAAAATTTTTCATCTCAAATTCATTTTTCAAGTAGGTTGCAGTTTTTATGAGCTTTTCAGTAATATCAACAAGATTTAAATTATCAACATATACTGCAACAATAGCAAATCCGAATGTGGTTTTCTTAATAAAAATACATAGGCAAATCTCATTATTCTTAAACCCTTTTTCTAGGAGGTATTCATTAAGATGATTATATCACATTTGACCAAATTGCTTCATTCCGTGTAAAAAAATTTATAGTTTAATAAAATAAACACTTTTGGGTTTATCATAAAAGGCTTTAAGCATTTTGAATCATTCAGGGATTTTCACATGGATATCTTTGTATAATGATCTATGTAGATATGTTGTAACTACATTCATTAAATGTATATCTAGAGTTTCCGAAATTACTAAACCAATCAACAATCTGAAAGTGATTGCATCCATAACTAAAAAATAAGTTTCCTCATAATCAATAACAGGTCTTTGTGAGAAACCTCGTGCAACAAGGTGTTCTTTGTATCGAACAATTCCATTGTTCTCATTTTGTTTTCTAACAAAAACCCATCTATATCCAACAAGCATAACACCTTTAGGTGCATGAACTACAAGTTCAAATACTTCATGTTTTGCAAATGAGTTTAACTCTGTTTGGATTGTTTCTTTTCATATTAGCCAATCATTTTTATGTCAACATTCTTCGACAGTTTGTGGATCAATTTCATCATTATTTTTAGTGATGTCAAAAGCAACCTTAAATGCAAATACGTCATTTATAACAATTTTATTTTGATCTAAAATCTCTCTTGTGTGAATATAGTTTATGAAGATCTTATTATTTTCATATGCCTTTATCTCTTTAAGAGATGCCTCTTTAGGAGGTTCTTCTTCAATAGGATCAATATTAGGAGATGATTTTAACATAACATGTATTGTCTGTTTTATGGATGATGAATCTTCAGGAGTATCATTATCCATTTGTTGTAATTTGTGTTTTCTGGAATTTTTGTTCTTAGAACCGACGGGTCTTCCACCTTTTAAGCATGATATAGATTCATTTGCTACCGCGTTGCCTTTTTTCCCCTTAAAGGATTTCAATTCTAGATGGAGCATTTGCAGCTAAAATATGAAATTTAACCACCTTTTCACTATTGGTAAAAACATCCGGTAATTGATTTGCAATATTTTGTAAATGAATTATCTTTTAAACTTTAAATTCACATTGATTTGTCCTTGGATCAAAATGAGATAACTTTGGGTTATTCCAAATAATTTTGTATCGTGTTTCAAGCACTAACTTTTCTTGCCCTAATGATGAGAAAATATTCTCATCGAAATAGCAGTCTTCAAAACATACCTTAAAAATATCATTAGTTAAATGTTAAAGGAATCTAATAATAGGTTGAGAATCAAAACCAACATAAATTCTTATTCTACACTGTGAAACCATTTTAGTCCCTTGTAGGGGTGCAATAGGCACATATACCGCACAACCAAGAGTCCGTAGATGAAATATATTTGGTGGTATACCAAGAACAAACTGTAAAGAAAAATATTTATGGAAAGCACCTGGTCTAATTCTAACTAATGATGTAACATGTAATATAACATGTCTCTAAACAAATATAGGCAATTTTGATTTCATAAATAATAATTTAACAATTAATTAAAGGCGGTTTATAAATGATTCTGCTAGACCATTTTGAGTATGCACATGAGCAATAGGATGTTCAACATCAATTCCAATAGAAGTGTAAAAGGTATCAAATGCTTGAGAAGTAAACTCACCAACATTGTTCAATTGAATTTTCTTGATTGGATAATTAAAAAATTATGATTGTAATTTGATAATCTATATTATTGATTTAGCAAATACAATATTTGACTAAAAAGTAAACAAATACGTGACATATATCTAAAAAGGTTCGCATGATGGATGAATAGGTCCACATATATCTCTTTGAATTCTTTCAATGAAAAATAGTGATTCTATAAGAACCTTTAATAGAGATAGTTTGGTAATTAATTTACTTTGAGAACATGCAAGACATGGATTTTCACTTGGTAAAGGAATCTTCAGGTTCTTTAAAGGATGCCCATATAAATTTTTTATAATTCATCGCATAATTATTGATCCCGAATGTCCAAGTCAATCATGTCAAAGCATAAATAGTTTTGGGTCGGAACACTTCTGGTGCACCACAACATTTGTTTCAATAGATTTCATGATCGTGTAATAAATTCCAGAGGAGAAAGCAAGTAATTTTTCAAGTACATATTTTTGGCCTCAAATACGTGAAATAATATAAAGATATTCTCTCTTTTTTCATCTATTATTTAGTTGTGATAACAATTAGTACACATATCTTTAAAACTGAGTAATTTTTTTATGGACTTAGATGAATATAATGCATCTTTGATGCCCGGTTTTTTGTTATTTGGTAACAAAATATTAGCTCTTATAAAGCCTTTAATTATGTTTGCTGGACCTGATATTATAGTGCTTTTAACTTTGGTTAATGTCAAATATTTAAAGTATTTCTTTTCATTGAGAATTGTGTGCGTTGTTGCACTGTCTGCCAGACATAAATCTTCATCATGAAAAGCCATGCCTATTTTCATTGAGAATTGTATGATAAACTTTTGGTGGTTATAGCTTTCCTTTAGATTTTACCACATAATAAGATGTTTTTTTATTGTGAGATATTAAACTTTTAATCCTTCAAGGAGATGGTGGCAAATGAAAATCATTGCTTTTACGCGATCTTTCAAGAATGCATTATTTTTTTATTTGAAGGTTTCTATAAGATTCATAGCTTTCAGATGACTCTTAGTGTCAAGGATCTACAACAAAAAAGTTATTCACAAGCATATGAAGAGCAGTAAATTCAAGTTTCGTCAGATTCGACATTAAATAAAATCATGAATATAAAAGAAAAAAAATCAATCTTTTAAGATTGCTATTTAGTTCTTTAGAAATACTAGTTCTTCAAGAACTGTATTTAATTTATTTAGTTCTTCAGAAACTTATAATACTAGTTCTTCGTGAACTTTAAATCTTGATGAATAAAAATGAAAGAAAATTTGTCAAAATAAGTTACAGAGCCAAATATATTTCATAAAGTATAAACAATAATGAAAAGGAAATAAAATATTGAAACGTAGAAGTCATGATTTCAATATAAATTAAATAGAATGATCGTACTGATAACATATTAAAAAAATAAAAAACAATTAAGAACATACACATTCAAAATAAAACTTAAAAGAGAAGTTTATATAGTTTTTTATATAGTTTTTTTTATATTTCGAATACAAAACAAATAATCTATTTATAATAAAAAAATAATAATATTAAAAAACACTAAAAAGAAATTTAAGTGTCTCGGAAAACCAAAAAAATTAAACACAAGAATCACGAAATTTAAAAATTTCTAACATGCATTCAATATATATACTTATAAATTTTATAACAATAAATTATTAATAAAATGCAAAACAATTATTAAATTATTTCTCGTACTAAATAATTGATTCATTTCAATAAATTAAGGAGAACGTGCACGTCCATGATTCGGTATAAGAAAGAGAGCCCAAATGTCTCGCCCGTGGATTCGTTGACCGGACGATTTGCTTCCCCTATTTATACAATAAAAACAATACAAAACCCTATAACAGAGTGAGTCAGTCTGAATCTGATCCAAAAGGAAAATATCTTATCTCCACCGATCTCTTATTATTTATTTCTCCAAAAATTAGGTTGGGGTTTTTTTACTTCTCGTCGACGAACAATTAAATCGCTACGAGCTCCTTGTGACAATCTTTTTTTTAATTGAATTATAGATTTTTTTTTTGACAAAAAAAATTGAATTAGGGTTTTGAGAGTGAACGTTTACAGATCAGAGAGGGAAGGGGGTGGCGTGGTGGCGGTGGTGTGTTAAGGGGGCATAGTAAATAAATATGCGTAGGGAAACCGCCATAGAAAAATTTGTTTTGGTCCCTTATTATTATTATCTGACGCTGTTTTGTGGTGGATTGTGCTCCCATCGTTTGAAACGTTGGCGCGCTAGTCATCTGTTCAGTTAACATTAGGTTTTATTTGCTCACTTTCCTTTTTTTGTGCCTTTTTTTTGCTCTCTCTCTCTCTTTCTTAGGGTTTTTGTTTCCTGCTCTCTTCTAAGTGGAATTTGTCGAGAAGTCAGAAACAGAGATCGTGTTTCGAGGATTTTATTAGACTTGGTAAGATTCTTTAACGTGTTCGTTTTTCTTTGATC
>Ga0307511_10003082_pt1 | contig 17184 bp, 22 predicted proteins | sample 13_EM_MG_FD_200266 | JGI IMG/M metagenome (GOLD analysis project Ga0307511, IMG submission 200266) | Populus trichocarpa ectomycorrhiza microbial communities from riparian zone in the Pacific Northwest, United States - 13_EM | ecosystem: Host-associated > Plants > Roots > Unclassified | place... | reverse complement strand
CGAATATAAAGTCAACTGTGCGCAACAAACCCACGATGAATGCCTGGATACCTATCGCTCTCCTCCCTATTCCCCCAAAGCGTCTTGACAAAATCCATACATAACCAGCAGAAGCTCAAGAGCTGGATGCGTTACAGATCACCCACGAGATCTTGAGTTCCATTCTGAGTCTGTTGTCCGACGCTAGAAGTCAGCAAGGTGTCGAGATGGTATGTTGGGATGAAAATGTACGGAGTTGCGTTCCTAAGCTATCAGCATGGTTAGCAGACCACATGGAAAATGTTATAATCCACGGCATAACCTCCAACCCCTGCCCAATTTGCATCGCCCCCCCCGATGAATTTGGAGAACTCCCAGATACTCCATACGATACCCGACCACACTCCAGGTAGGCCACTGCTTATCACAATTCCTACTTTGAACAACTGGAATCTGATGGCGTCAAAAATGTGAACAACACACTCTGGCATATACCCCATTGTGAACACCATGAAATAGTATGACCCGATACCCTCCATACCCTGCTCCTCGGCATCCTGATCCATCTGATGAAATGGGTCCAAGAATTCCTTGAATACGTCGGGCGTATGACGACCTTCGATCACATATAGTCGAGACTACCCCCCTTCCCCGGATTTACCAGGCCAAACAAAGCCTACCGCTGCGTGATGCAGTGGCAAGGGAAAGAAATGCGGAACCTCCTACGGGTCCTGCTTGGAGTCTTCACCCCCGCACTCCACTCGGATGACTGACGCTAATCCGATTGCCTCCCGACCCAAGCCACTCGATCACAAGGCCATACTATGCGTTAGGTATATAACCGACTATATCCTTATCGCACAATACCAAGTCCACACCCCCTGAACCATCCAATCCATCAGGGATTACCTAGAGGATTTCCACAAACACAAAGAGGTATTCCTGCGTTTTCGAGCAACGAAGGCAGTCAAGAATGCGGCGAAGCAGGCATCCAAAGGCTTGCGTGAGGAGCATCAACGACTGCTGGCGTCGGATGACCTACGTCAACAAACCCCCGCCAAATGGCAGAAACTCCAACAAGAGGTAAGACTAGAAACCGAGGAATTGGTCCATGACTTCCTGACAACTGGAGCACATTACAACTTCCCCAAAATGCATCTCATTTCCCACTTCGCAAACCAGATAACGAGATACAGGTCTTTGCCGCAATATTCCACAGAAATATGTGAAGCCTCCCACAAGCCTTTGAAAGATGCCTACCGTCGAAGCAATCACATCAACGCTATGCCCCAAATAATTCGAACGTGCACGCGGGCACACAGGTTTGGGATGCAGAAACGAAATATCCAGCAATGGCTGACTGAACTTGACCATATCTCCAAAGACATACGCGATGTCATTCACCAGACGTGTCCCATCTTACACCTACCTCAAGATATCAGCACCGACCTCAATAGTAGTAAGCTCCAAGGGCGCATGTGTAATAAGACTATGGACAATATCCAGACATTGCAGGCGATTTACCAACTCCCCGACCTCCAAACACTCACAGGCAGCTATCTCCGCCACAACCATCCCCTTATCTCGTCTAAGCAGCTGGATTCCGACGTCGCACGTATTATGGATGCCCCGCTCGAGGCATTTAATACTCTACAAGTCGCAGTGCCCACGTTTAATGATGATGGGTACAACCTACACCGTATGAGGTGTACGGGACCAAAATTATTCCGAAAGCAAGACAGGGGCAATGACTGCGTGTTTATCCGACGTCGCAAGGCCACTGCAGGCACAAAGGTCACGGGAGGGCTGGATGGTCTGATTCCAGCGAAGCTAAATGCATTGTTCACACTGCGAGACATCGATGCCAACACGAGTAACAGACTTGCCCACATTTCTCTGCTTACGGTAGTTGGATCCCCGACGCCAGATGGCCCCGAAGGCATGGTGCGCATCGGCACCCCATTAAAAAACCATGTGGTGCGCATAGGAGACATCGAGGGGATGGCCCACTTAATCAACATCAACTCAGATAATATGCATCTAGTAAATAATCGCATTGATGTACATACTTGGAATGAGAAACGAGATGGAAATTCAATAGGATACAGTTTTGAATTTGAATGTGCGTAATGTGATGTAGGGTTGAGAGTAAAATGATGGAAACATAGGGCAATGTAATCCTGGATTAGGAGAAGAGGCATCGCGAATGTCCACTGACCCATTTGGAACGTCGGAGATGACGACTGGGTTAATCGATGTATCACGACAACCAACATGCGGAACTATGGAACATGACGCGTGAACAAGGATGAAGGACGTCAGGATTAGGCCGAAATTGGCCCAGCGTCCGGACGCATGAGAGGCAAGGGACGTAAGCTGGCTTTCGTACGAAGTGCTTTCGGATCAGGACGCCAATTATTTTTTGCTGATGCGTAGGGGGAGTATTGATGGGTAGGGGGAGTATTGATGGGTAGGGGGAGTATTGATGGGTAGAATGGGGTGTTGTATTCTAGGCAAACTCGGCAAGTGCCAGGTAAGTCTTCCAATGTTTTTTGTCTATCATGGCAGAAGATGTGGAGGTATTGTTTCAGTGTCAGCATGGCTAGCTCACTGAATCCATCAGTTTGTGGGTGGTAGGTAGTAGAGAGGCGCAGACGTGTGTTGAGCTTCCTATGAAGTTCTCGAAGAAATTATGAGGCGAACTGAAGGCCGCGGCCAGATATAATATGTCTTGGTAGTCCCTATAGTCTCCATATCTCGGTGATATAGATGTTGGCTACATCTTCTATAGTCCATGTCATCTTGGCCGGTATGTAGTGTTGAATTTTAGTGAACCGGTCTGTGATGACAAGTATAGCATTGAAGCTTTCGGATTTCGGTAGCTCTCCACAAAAGTCTATAGCAATTTCTTTGAAGGGGCGTTCCCCAGTTGGCATTGGTACTAATTCCATTTGCCTACTATGCCTAACTGCCTTTGCTTTTAGACACTTAGCACATCCTGCTACACACCTCATAATGTCTTCTTGCCATTTGTCTCACATGAAGTTTTGTGAGATTAGCTCGTGAGTTCAGTGTCTTCCCTAATGTCCTGCCACTTGACTATCATGGTACTGTCTTAGCACTTCCAACTATTGCTCTTCGGGTACTACCCATAGTCCATTCTTCTTTTCTCAACTTGCAAAATCAATTGCTTCTAGTTCCATGTCATCCGCATCCTCTCTTTCTTCTGTACCGTCTTCTTCCAGGGCTAGCAATTATCCTTCAACAAAAAATCTGGGTTTCATACTGGATTTCTCATCTCCTGAACATCTAGACAGGTCCTCTGCCTTGTCCATCTTTGATCTGGGTCGGTAGTGAATATGGTAGAAGACTTCGGACATTTTGAGGTACTAGGAGCCTTGTCGGTTGTTGAGGTTCTGCTTTGTGTTAAAGTATTGTAACCCTTGATAGTCTGTATTGATGTTTACAGGTACTCGGACTAATCAGTCTCTCCACTTATGGAAACTATCAACAATAGGAAACAGCTTCTTATCATGTATAGGCCAGTTGCGTTGAGTAGGATCAAGGGATTTAACATGGTACTCTGTAGTGTGTAGTTGCTTAACTCCATTGGAGATGTGGTATTGTGATAGGATACTCGAGAAGGCTTAGTTACTTGCATCAGTTTCCATTATGGTCTCCAGGCATCTATCAAACTGCGTAAGGATAAGTGGGTAGAGGAATAGTGGCTTGAGTTCATCGAACGATTGTTGCTTAGCTTATCCCCATGAAAATGGTACACATCCAGTGAGGTCAATTGGTGGTCCTGCCTTACCACTGTAATTGGCAATATATCGTCGATAATAGTTGTCGAGGCCTAGGAAGGCTTGGACTTCTTTCTTTTTCATGGAGGTAGGCTATTTGAACACGGCTTCGAGTTTGGTTAGGTCTATTTGAACTTGCTGCCCGTTGCTGATTTGTTATAGGAAGAGGGTTTCTTAAACATGGAATTCGGATTTGGTGAGGTTAACTACTAAACTGTGCTTAACTCATTGTTGGAGAACTTGTTCTACCAACTGCTGGTGTTCCTCTTCTGATGCTCCTCCGAAGATTACGATATCATCGAGGTACCAAATACATCCTTCCATGTTCTTGAAGATAGTGTCCATTATTTCTTGAAATGTCACAGGGGCGTTATTTATTCCAAAGGGCATAACTGTATACTCGCATAAACCCTTCTTTGTATGGAAGGCTGCCTTCCATTGGTCCCATACTACAATTTGAATAAGGTTGTACCCATTTTTAAGGTCCAAACTGGTAAACTATTTTCCTCCCCTAGTTTTGTTATGTAGTTTACTGATGAGTGGTAGAGGGTACTTGTTGGGTATTGTAAGACGGTTGAGAGCTCTATAGTCAATGCAGAGTCTCCAGGATCCATCTTTTTTCTTGACAAAGAAGATTGGTACACCTGTAGCGGAGCGTGATTGACGAACCATACCAGTTGGTAGGTTTTCTCGGAGGTAGTTTTGGAGGGCTTCGTCCTCCTCCAATGTGGCCTTGTCGATAGCTCCTGTAGGTATCTTGACTTTGGGGTCTTGTAGAGGGATTTAGTAGTACCAGGATTGGTGTTCAGGGAGTCTAGCAGCCTACTCAGTCAAAAAGTATTGTATGTAACGTGAATATCATTCGCTTGTATAAATAATTAACAATATCTGGCCATCTTCTAATGGTTCGAGATCCAAACCCAAAATAGAAACAGAAGGAATCCATCTAATAGGACAACGGATAACTAAACCTGAAAGATCCTTCCTTAGGCACCTGGCCTATGTATCTACCTAAAATCCATGTTTTTCCAACCAAGAAAGTCCTAAGATAACATCTCGTTTCCAAATATCCAATACCTCAGCATCCAATGTAAACCTACCCAAAAGAGATCCTTCAGAAAAAACCTTGAATGTCGTATTCACCACATATTCTCCACCATCGAGCTATGATCCATCTCCCTGCCGAACATTAACCTTCCTTACACTTTTCCAACATCCCAATTTCTAGGCAATTCTTTCTCCAATAACAGGAGCACTAGCGCCTGTATCCACCACTGCATCAATTTCTTCTCTAGCAATTGTTTTTCGGACCATCAAGCGGGGTGTGTGTCTTGGAATGCGTCCGACCGCAGGAGACACACTCCTTATTTGTTTCCCAACTCCTCTGATCCCAACTCGGTGATCTTGAGATCTCCTTGATCGGTGGGTTGGCTCTTGTTGCTGACGGGTTGTTAGTTGACATTTTGTGGATTCCAACTAGAGGGTGTTTTGGCTTGCTACTTAGTTTGGCAGTCTGCTGCCAAGTGTACCTTCCTTCCACATTTCAGACATCGTTCCGCTTGCCTTCTTTTTCTAACAATTGGGTAGGGGACTCGTTGTGGTTTTTCATTCTTAGAAGGGGCCGTGCCACCATGAAGGGAGGTTCTGTCCTCTAATTTCCTATTCCCATGGTAGTCCCTTTTTTTATTCTTTCCCTGGTCCTTGTGCCTGCTTCGAAATTCGGATCTAGGGAGGTCCATCTTAATCAATCTATCCCTCCCTGCTCATGGAGTAGAGCAGAGGTGTTCGTAGTGTGCTATACCTTCTCGAAGCTTATAGTTAATTACGTTCATCAAAATGTTGATCAAGTGTCGATCGGGAATGGTGGCATTGGAGTTAAGTCTATCTACCTCGGTTAGGTAGTGATGGACAGTACTAGTTTATCGAAGTTCTATGAGGTGGCGGTAGCATCGATTTGGCTTATAGTGGTCCCCGTAATAATGCTGAAGGGAGTTCTGAGCTTCTTCTCATGTGTGAAAGGATAACTTCTTATTTTTCCACCATTTTAAGGCTATTCCTGCAAGACATATACTGATAAATAATAGTTGTTGTCCTTGTTTCCGGATTTTTGTGATGCTAAAGTAGTCGTCCATTTGAAGGATCCAGCCTTCAAGTTGATATCCATTTTAAGAGAATTTTCCTGGAATAGGAGCTTTTCCTGCCACTATATCATCGTTGTTCTGACCTCATGGGGATGGTGGTGGGGGGGGTGCTGGTTGTTGTACATCTGGTGGTGGTGGAGAGGATGGTTGCATTTGAGAGGCTAGTAATGTCAGCTGCTGGAGGTTGGCTGCTGGGGATCGTGGTTGAGGTGCTACTGGGTTTACTTCCACTATGGCTAGTGTTCAGTGTATGTTCCTGAATTGAGCTAGGTAATCGGTATGGCGGCGGTTGTCTTGCTGGTTGAGGACGTTGTTGTCATTATCCACTTTATCGAATCGTTGGCCTATCATGGTTGCCAGTTGATCGTGAGTGGTGGCATTATTTTGAGATAATGCTTGATGTACTGTAGTACTAACTGATAATAGATTCTGAACACGGGCTGCTGTCTATTGTAAGAAGGAGGATGTAGATACTTGTTGGTTCTGGAGTTGACTAACTTTCTTTATAGCTTCGGTTTTATCAGCTTCAAGCCGTCGTACTTTAGCTTGTAATGCTTGTAGTTGTCGGATTCCGGTGGAAAGTAGTTGTCTGTATGTATGAGGGAGGTACTCGTTATTTATCTTTTCATACTTGTAATGGACCTTCAGTTAATCTTCATATATGTAAGGGTATGGAGGCTATGATATCTTCAATACTATTAGAAGTTCCAGAAAGGGGAGGGGACTCAAGAATATTTTGTTGCAGTCCTCAACTCGAGGCACTTTGTTCTTCTCTGATGCTACAAATATTTTGCTCGATTTCTTGGTTATATCGAGCGAGGGTGAGGGTATCGTATATGTTGTAATTGGAATCTGGTTGTCCTGAGGGGGAAAGTGCGTGGGACATCATTCATGGGGAGTGCTATGTAATGCAGGTAATAGGCAAGCGGTGTAATATTACAGGCGAGCTGTAAAAGATGTAAATACTTCAACTATATAATGCACAGGTGGGCTGAAGTATAAACGAAGTTATAACTCGAGAGTAGGAGCAGACTCGATTAGAGGAAAGCTACATAAGACTTAGAACACCACTTGGGTCTTATTGTATTAACTATATAAAAGCATAGATCTGATAATGGTTTATTAGATCTGGATGAGACTTCCCAATAAGGGAAAGTAGACTTGTCATCAGTAGTTGCCCAACTGGGAATTGACTTCCCAATTAGGAACGCTGCAGTCTGACATACATAGATAAGGTAAGCTGTGTTGCAACGCAATGTATACGGGCTGACATACTTGAGCTGAACTTGTAATACAACGAATAGAAACATATAAATAACATATCTCAAAATAAAATGGAAATATATTGATGAGATAACATGCATAAGGCCGATCCAAACAGTATTCACTTTCCTATTTCAGTTCCAATAACGCCGTCATTGATACAATTCTCCGCGCATGCCTGGTGGGTGATCAGTGCACTTTGTTTACCGTGTCTCATGATACACTAGGAAGCTAATTACCACACTCTAGTAGAGGTCTCTTACTTGAGCCATAACATAAATATGTGAGTTTAAGCAGGTCTTAACAATATTTCTTTTGCAAGTTAGCTTCATGATATTTTATTCAAAGCTATACTCATAGGTATTCTTTCTCTACTTTACTATGTTCAAGCTTATATACAAACATAAGATCTTATTCACTTTGTTTATCCAACTAACATATTGGTAACTGCTTTACAAGATATTCCAATGTTTGCTAATTGTTGTATCCTTATATTTCATAACGATACTGTTAACCAGTTCAATTCTTCTGTGTTAGACATGCTTTCAGGTGAAGATCCAATTTTATTATTCTATTGCTACTTCATATGCTAAGGAAGAAGATCCAAAATTTGCCAAACATCTGGTAGAATATTTACAAAGTTTAAATTGTAGTGGGTTACCTCCTTTCGGACTTATATTGAAAGTTGGATCTCCAGTTATGTTATTACGAAATTTGTATCCAACTAAAGGACTATGTAATAGTACTCGAATGATTGTTACAATTCTAGGTTTCCGATGTATAGAAGTTCAAATTTTGGGAGGGGACTTTCATAGTACTAAAAAGCTAATACCTTGCATGTTATTTGCAACTACTGAGGGTGAGCTTCCATTTATTTTACAATGCAAGCAGTTTCCTATTATACTTTGTTTTGCTATAATTGTTGACAAATCACAGGGATAAACACTAGGTATTGTTGGCCTAGATTTACGTACTTCTGCATTTACACATGGTTAGTTTTATGTTGCTATGTCACGAGTTACATATGTAACTAAGCTTGCTGTTTTACCAATCTCTATTTCTCCAGTTACTACACATAATATAGTATACCTTAAATTATTACTTTCACAGCAATCTAACTAGAAATTTGCTGTATATTAGCTACAGTATGGTTGACTGAAAGCATGTATCTGAAAACTTATTACTACTAGCCCCAAGATTTCACACGAGCATAGCGAGCGGCAATGTCTTGTATATATATACATACACATCCTGTATCTAGTTGTTGCCTCTTTGAGCAATGTTCTAAGTTCAACCAGCACCCGTACGTGCACTCAGTTAGGCCCGAGTTTGGTGATCATGATATTGCTCACTCTATTTCTCCCAATTCCCTACATTCCGACAGTATTCCAATGGTCACCGGCTTGCCCCTGACATGATATAGCTCCAAAAAAGAGACCGGCCATATACCCCCTCATGGCCTCACTCTCTCTTTATCCACTATGTCGGAATCCACGTTCCCAGCATAATCACCTGTATCTACAACCCCCACAACGCCCATAACACTCTGAATGTGGCTGCAAATAACCTACATAATATCACTGGATAATTATTAAATATCAGCGATATGTGAAATATTTATTTACCCCTCCTGTATGCTTGGGTTGGGTTGAAACCATATACTAATACCTCAGATATCCCCTCCGACCGTACAATAGATCTAGGCGAATATCTACTATGAGCGAGCCTCTACCGCCAGCGAACAGCGAGCCTATCTAGACAGCGAACAGCGAGCCTCTCTAGACAGCTAGCACCGAGCCTCTCCAGGCAGCGATCCTGCATTACCAGCGAGCAGCGAGACCCCACTGCCAGCGAGCCTATACCGCTAGCGAGCTTGCACTGTCAGAAAGCCCCCATCGGCAGGAGGCAATGAGTTTGCACTATATCCGAGTGTACACCTCCAGTGGCTACCTACATCCGACAACTATTCCCCTGAAATTCGGGTCTGGTGGCAGACAGCGTCCTACAGAATCCAGCATCCTGCGGCGTCCTATGGCGTCCTGCCTCCTATGGCATTCAGCGTCCTAGAACGTCTAACCTTCTATGGCATCCGGCGTACTACAGTGTCCGGTGTACTACAGCGTCCGGCGTACTACAGCATTCAGCTTCGTACAGCGTTCAGCGTCCTACAGCATTTACATCCTACAGCGTCCAGCGTTCTATAGCGCTCAGGGTCCTACAGCGTCCAGTGTCCTACAGCGTCCAGCGTCCTACAGCGTCCAGCGGCCTACAGCATCCAGCGTACTACAGTTTTTAGCATCTAGCATTCAGCAGCGTTCTACCATACAGCAGCTATTCCGCTAGCTATTCCGCTGCCTACTTCAGTAGCTAGTCCGCCAGCTATTCCGCCGGCTGCTACAGTACCTAGTCCGCCAGCTATTCCGTCGGCTGCTACTATAGCCAGTCCGCCAGCTATTTCGCCATGTATTCCACCATCTATTCCGCTAGCTATTCCGCCAGCTATTCCGCTAGCTATTCCGCCGGCTGCTACAATAGCCAGTCCGCCAGCTAGACGACCGGCTGCTTCCATAGCCAGTTCACCAGCTATTCCACTAGCTATTCTGGTGGCTGCTACAGCAACTGTTCCGCTGCATCCATACTAATGGTAGTATGGCGAGCACTACCCGCTCCGTCCATATTAATGGCGAGCACTATGTTTTGCTGCGTCCATGCTAATGGGGAGCACTATGTTCCGCTGCGTCTATGCTAATGGCGAGCATTATGTTCCGCTGCGGCTATACTTGGGGTAGTATAGCAAGCACTCATCGCTGTGTTTATATTGATGGCCAGCACTCTCGTTCGCTTCGCCGATACATATGGCAAGAACATCTGGCGTTTCCCTGCTTCAGCATCGAGCTGCGTCTAGCACCCAGTGTCCAACATTTACTGTTCAGCATTCACTGTTCAGCATTCACTGTACAGCATTCACTGTTCAGCATTTACTGTTCAGCGTCAAGCCGGATTGAATGCACAGCGTTAAGCAGTGCATGCAGCATGCAGCATCCTTTAACGTACTGCTACGTTTTATATTTCAACGTTCAGGTACAACCTGTGATAACCAAGAGTTCGTGTAAGACTGTGTCCCGAGTGGCCAGCATCAGCCGTCTCGTCCACGGTAGATAACAGGACATGCACAATGGCACACCAGTCTTTTGCAACCACTCCATGCAACATGAGTAGCAAACTTCACTCATGTATGCCAACAAGAGTCACTGATGCTCAAGTAGCCAGTGAGAGACCTACACAAAAAGTTGCGGAAAAAACCAACACCTTGCTATGATTTAAGACTTTGCTGACGAAGCGGACTGATCACCCACAAGGCATGCGCTGTATAGGGCACCAGGAGTAATGTAGATGCAAGAGTGGTGTTAACGGGATTGGAATTACGGAAGTGTGTGACCTGGAGATATGCTCCATGCATATGTGTATGGGGAGTTCTTGCATAGGTGGTGGCTTCCCAGACTTCACGCAAATTTTTTTTTTCGAGAAGAGTTGTTTAAGCAATTCATAGCTACACTGGTAGCGGGTCAGGAACTTTTCTACAGTACCAGTGACTGAAGTTATTGTCGGTCGGGACGCCCAATAGGAAAGGGAGAGTATGGTAATGGCTATTACTCATACCTGATAGCCGCTACCTGAAGGTATAAGATGCCAGAACCTGACTTAACGTGGACTTGGTAGAGTCCTACAACTTAGGATAAGTTTAAGCATTCCATATAATATATAAACTTATAAACTACTAATAAAATTGTTTGAAGCGAGTGGAATTTTTTGTGTGGCTCAACAAGCCTTAGATGATCACTCTCGAGCTCTATGAGCTCTCTGGCTGAACAAGCTCCATGAGCATAAAACGAACACTATTAGTGTAAATACTAAAGACGCACTGTTTTACAAATAGGTGCGAATCAAGCGCTACAAGCACAAAAGACTAAAGACCCTCTGCCTTACAAATAGGTGGGAATCGAGGGCTACCAGTGCAAAAGACGAAAGACTCCCCCTTGCATGGTAAGTCGGGATGGATAGATAGAATTTATACATTGTACCTTTTCCCTGTATTGCAGGCTTTTTCCCACTGGGTTTTTCCTGCACAGAGGTTTTTAATGGCAATGGCATATGGCATACGTATACTCCCCGAATTAAGTATGTTGAATCAAAAGATCCATCAAATACCCAGCATATGAATTTTTTTTATTTGAGAAATACCCCAACCTTCTAAGCTACCCTACAGGCTAGAGGGCTTACAATACCATCAAGAATCCTATATCGTCAGGCTATGGGCAGATCCAGGGTCTATTAAGGGATCGACAGGCTAATAGTAGGTATATCATATCTACATGATTTTACGAGAGGAGTGCCAGAGTACACAGAAAGAATGAAGTTAGCAAAGATCGGAGGTTGGGACGCCCTCTAGTTGAGGGGGAGTAATGTTATGGCTGAGCGGCAGGCTATGAAGTTACTACAATAAGCAGTGGGAGGACTGATGCTGACCTCGCTTTCCTATATATGTACATGTATATCCTGTATCTAGTTGTTGCCTCTTTGAGTAATGTTCTAAGTTCAACCCGGACGTGTACGTGTACTCGGTTAGGCTCGAGTTTGGTGATCATGATATTGCTTGCTCTATTTCTCCCAATTCCCTATATTCCGAAAGTATTCCAATGGTCACTGGCTTACTCATGACAAACACCACCTCTTGCATTTCTGGCAACTTCAATGCCTATTCATCTACTTACACCAAAAAGCATACTGCATTACGTCACCACACCTCCCCGGAATAATCCTAGCACATGAATACGCATCACAATTCCAAGGCTCACCATCGTTCATCTCACTATTAGAAGAGAAATACTAAAGTACAGCAGGAACTGCATAGCTACTTTCTCTTCTATCCAACACTAGATTCCAAACAGGCGACACCTATCTATTCCATCAGCAAAAAAATATCTGCTTCCTGACGCGCCATATCTTCTTATGCTTCTGGTGCTTCCTGTTTCATGCTTTGCGTCACTACGGATCTCATCTTCTTCACATCCGCCTTCTTCTGTCAGGTGCATCATGTTCGACACTCTACGTTGGGTTTTTATAATTCATTCCTGTAATTCCACTACTTTATTTTCTTCCCTGTTCATTCCTAACACCCTTCTCTATTTTTAATCATCATACATGTCGAAAAAACCCTAGCACTTTCCCACAAACCCTCATTACAACAAAAACATTCTTTAAAACATTTTCCCTTATCCCGGAGATACCTCTCATACAGCGTAATACCCAAACCCTTCCCTTCCCTACTGCCCTGCCTTGGACACCCCTAACGGACCATCTGTGGCAGCTCCAAATCTGTGTACGGTCCCGCCGAGTCATCTATCTCCCGCTTCACTTGCTTTGGGGCATCCTCCCATATCTTATCCTTCGTCCGAGTCCTAGTTGCTCTTCTCTCTGCCACATTCTCAAGATAGGCAGCTACCACCGTTCGGAACCAAACGGCATCCTTCCTTGACAAGTTATCCTCAACCCCGTAACAGAGCTCACTGTGGTTCCCCTCGGGATCGCTCTCATGAATTGCCGCCAGGAATGCGGCCTAATACTTTTTCTGCATTGTCGCCAACAGATACTGCTGGCGTCTAATGCGACTCCGAATGTCCTACAGGGTCTCTTCGAACTTATGATCCTCCCTGGGTACACACTTCTTCCCCCCTGCCCTTTTCCCGACCTACTCGTTAGAGTCCTCCACTTCGTCCACATAGTACACTGGACCCTCAAATTGTTTCAGATTAAAGTAGTATTTAAGTAAGTGGCACTCTGCCGGCAGGGCGCTATTTGCTCTTGTTCCACTCTTTCTGTGCAAGAAGACTAGCATCCTGATTGGTTTGGCCTCCGTGAGGCACAGGAACGCATCCAATTCATCATCGGATCTTCTGTGAGTGTCGTCGGCGGGGGTGAGGTTCACGTCTTCTACATCCCTGGCAACTTCCAGTACCCCAATTATTTCCCGCACCTTCTAACTATCCGGAAGGTGCAAGGATAGCTTCAAGTGAAGGTCGTTAAGTGGGCGGGGAGAGAAGAATTGTTAGAATTCCTGAAGAGTATCACGAAGCAGACAACTTGACTGTGGGGTCACTGTTGGTTTCGTCTGGATTGACCCTTCATTGCTGATACTTATAGCTTTTCCTTGCCTTCTTGCGATCCGGTTTATTTTGTGTAGAATAAACTGGTGTGGGTGAGCTGACCACCCTCTTCGAAAAACCTAATTAATTCTATGACTTGTAATACGAGGTGTGACACCAAGTATGACTCGTGCATATGCATTTCAGCATTAGAAATGGAATGTGATGTAATCTTACCTGCATACATGTGTTGGTGACTCCTGTACATGACGAATCGGGGTCACACTGCATTTGCCATGTGATCCGTGTGTGTCCGTGCATGAGTCACATGCATGGTGACTGCATGTGCATGATGCATATGCAGGGTAAGCGCTAATGTATACCTTTGCTTGTGCTTAAGCGAGGTGTGGCATACCAAAAACATAAGCAAAGAACCTTGGAGCGAGCCGCAACGAGACCGGTGCCGGAAGCCGAGCGAAGTGATAGCGGAAGTGTAGGGGAGCAAAAGCGTGATGAATCTTATGTTTTAGGTGTGCCACACCTCGATTAAGCACAAGTAAGGGTATACATTAGCGCTTACCCTGCATATGCATCATGCACATTCAGTCACCATGCATGTGACTCATGCACGGACACATACAGATCACACGGCATATGCAGTGTGACACCGATGCGTCATGTACAGGAGTCACCAACACATGCATGCAGGTAAGATTACATCACATTCCATTTATAATGCTGACATGCATATGCACGAGTCATACTTGGTGTCACACCTCGTATTACGAGTCATGGTATTAATTAGGTTTTTCGAAGAGGGTGGTCAGCTCACCTACACCAGTTTATTCCACACAAAATAAACCGGATCGCAGGAAGGCAAGGAAAAGGTATAAGTATCAGCACTGAAGAGTCAATTAAGAAGAAACCAACAGTGACCCCATAGTCAAGTTGTCTGCTTCGTGATACTCTTCAGGAATTCTAACAATTCTTCTCTCCCCCCCGACTTTTAAAGACGAATTCACTTTCGCACAACGATCTAAACACACCTCGCACCTCTACAATGGACACCAGCTACCTTCGCGCTCTCCGTTCTCCCTCCCCCTCTGCCTTCGCCGTAGCAGCAAACACCAACCGCGCCGCTGCCAACCCCGAGGCACGTGCGGTTAATTCCTCATTCGCGACCAGTTTGAATGAAGTCATAGACCTTATTCCTACTGGTTATCGTGAAAGCCTTCGTACCTTTATGGTCGAGCACTATAAGTTGGCCCAAACCTACTACAGGTCTAGGTCAACTTTAGTCGAACTCGAGAAGCACCTCTCTGCAGGGACTTGGCCCTCTGAAAACCAAGGAATCCACACTCTTAAAAAGCAGTTCTCTAAGGAGTTCCTGGAAGCACATGACGGAAACGCCATGGAGGTGGATGATGAGGCGCAGTAACCCCGCTCCGCTGCTCAAGTCACGGCTAAGAACTTCTTAGCAGAAGTTGACCAAGAAGTCCTGAACTTCGAAACGAAGATGTTGGTTGCCAGCATTTCGCCTAGGCAAGCGGAAGTCAACTATCTTCACGGTTGACTTCGACGATCTGCGATTAACGATCAAGTTGTTGCAATCATCAACAAACGACATGAAGAACTAGTGGCCCTTCATGTCGCAGAGAACCATACCACACAACCCCCATCATCGAAATCCTCGTCGATCTTGGCCCAAGAAAAGGGTATCCTATCCCAGGATATCTTCATCTATATCACGCGTGTCGTGGATATTGTTGGCGGAAAGGCAATAGCGGAGCTGGAAACAGGTCTAAATAAGATGAAGTTGAAGGAAGCTGCGAAAGACCCACAGGAGGGTCCAGCTATCACTAAGGATAGCCTGGCTGACACGGTTCGCAAAGCTGTCCAAGAGGCTCTTCGGAAGGAGAAAGGTATGAACGCCGGATCTAACGAATCCACTTCAGAGCGCAAATATACTGACTCAAACTGTGTCAATAGCAAACACGAAGAGAAAAGGCAAAGGAAAGGGCAAGGAGACCAAAAAGTCTCAGAACGCTTCCTCAACAAAACCCAAAGACAAGGGTAAGAGGAAACGAGCCGAATCCAACGCCGCCACCAATTTGTCGAAGGTGAAGAAGGCAAAGACTCAGAAAAAGAGTCAGAAGGTATGTGGACCTGGTCCAACTGATCGCTTTATCCTGATCGTCTACTAAACATCCCATTCAACCACGCAGTGATGGAAATCCGCCAACGTATGCCCTTAGCTATGCTGGATTAGTTGAGATATTGGCGAGGAGTACATCTGTGGGAGAGAGTTCATGTATCTAGAGAAATAGAATATGAACTATCAAAAGGTTTCCGGTATATGTTTAGCAGTGAAAAAAATTCTTCCGTTGTCCTACGCGATTACGATAGTTTTTGCAATACCATTTGGTGGAAATGCCACTTCAAAGGTAAGGACTCTAAATCTTATGAACCACGCTATGATCTTGCTACTGACAAACCCATGCCAGCACCAAAAGCGTCAATACCCGTTGAAGCAGGACTAGCTGAAGGACGTTCTCGATTATTGCGAATGATCGAAGAAGCACCCAAAGCAGGCTCCATTTTGCACCTAGGGATGCAAAGTGCGAGAAAACTGCTGAAGTACTTGGCGGACAATGATTTATTCATCACAAGTACAGATAAGAATATCGGTATTGCCATAGTCTCCCGAACATGGTACATAAGAATGTGCAAAGACTACCTAAAAAACGATAGATCAATAACCAAGATCAATGTTGATAGGACTCACGAAGTTATGAAAAACTTGCAGAGACACATAGACCAGGTTGTATTGTCACGAGCCTACTCCTTGAGAGAACAAGAGGAAAATTTCCTACTGGCTAACGTTTGGAATGAAGACCTTAGGAAACTACCACGATTAAGTGGATTACGTAAGATCCATAAAAAACCAACCAAGTTAAGACCAATTATTCCTTGCCACAGTTTCACGGGTGAAACCGCTGCATCTATATTGTGTCACCTCCTCGAAGATGAAGTCAAATCATCACCAACAATTCTACTCAATAGTAGAACATTGGCCGAGACTTTAACCAAGGTTAAAGTTCCATTTGGAAAGATGGCATTTATACTGTCAGCGGATGTAGAAGCATTTTACCCAAATGTACTGCTTAATGCCATTCATGATGTAGTCGAAAAAGCTGCGACCAAACATCATGGACAAATCAAAGGAATCCTAGCCCGAGAATTGTGTTCAATCGCGAACAACTACCTTGTATTCAGGCTTGGTAGTGAACTATTTTTACAGACAGACGGATTAGCAATGGGAGTCGCAAGCTCTCCACATATTGCCAACCTCTACGCTGCAAAATATGAACAGCATATGATCAAAGATCCTAATGTACTGCTGTACAAAAGGTATATCGATGACATATTCACTATAATCATAGCGTCAACTAAAGAAGACGCGTTGAAATATGCCAAAGAGACCATAACGTTCCCAAGGCTTAATCTCAAATGGGAAGTAGATAAATACCGAATGGTATTTTTAGACCTCGAAGTTATGCATGTGCCATCTACCGGCCAATACGACTTCCGTCCATACAGGAAACCACTAAACCATTTCGAACGAATCCCATTCTCCTCCAGACATCCAAAGTGGATGAAGAAAGGAACCTTTCTCGGAGAAATGAGCCGACTCGCCGCCTTGTCGTCTAACTTAGACATTTACAAGGAATCTGTTGAGGAACTAGCCTCTATCTACCTCAGCAGAGAGTACCCGCTTAATGTGGTAAAGGATTGGATCACCCGCAACTATTATGAAAGATGGGAAACCAGGTACCGTGTAGTCAAACATACGGG
>Ga0307511_10003081_pt1 | contig 17197 bp, 7 predicted proteins | sample 13_EM_MG_FD_200266 | JGI IMG/M metagenome (GOLD analysis project Ga0307511, IMG submission 200266) | Populus trichocarpa ectomycorrhiza microbial communities from riparian zone in the Pacific Northwest, United States - 13_EM | ecosystem: Host-associated > Plants > Roots > Unclassified | place... | reverse complement strand
CTTATATGAAACACCATTAGTGGATACTGCATGGATAACCGACACATATGCTATAAAAGGAATGTGATTTGCTGTTGACATAAGTTAGCACCATAAATACCTGACAACATTTATAAGTATTGTCGTTATTCAAATAAGATAGTTAATATTACCATGTTAATAATTAAAATGAGCCATTGATGATAAATCATCTAATTGAAACCTTCTTTGTATGTGGTTTTCAGTTGAGTAATAAAAACAGTTTGGACTACTTATATGAAATACCATTAGTGGATCCTCTAATCTTGACAATTGTTTTATCTTTGTTTAATTTTTACATTAATATCATATCTCAAAGTTCTTTTCAACTCTGTTTCTTTTATTATTTATGGTTTTGTAGTTAACCTCCTTGTGGATCGATCCCGGTCTTGCCAGATTATTAGATTATTTACTACTTTAAAACTTTTGCACTTGAAAGAAGACATCAATTATTTGATCGTGTGACACATGATATTGTTTTATTGGTTGATTTTTATTTATAGGATTTTATATTTGTGATAAGATATCTTAAATATCTAATCTTATATGTGAACCTTTCATTGGCCAAGTATGAAGAAGGCCTATTTATTTTTCATGTCATTTATTTCAATTTTACTTTGTCATTTCATGTACAAATGAAATAAAAATGACACATGGCAATTTTGATCAATATATCTTTTAAGGAGTATGATCTATCTTTTAATACATTGATATCTATATATATATCTATATATATATATATATATATATAACACTATTTGAATCAAGGGTAGTTGTAAAGGAAGAGACATTGTCATTTTGATTGATAGTGGCAGTATACATAATTTCATTGATGCAGGAGGTTATTAAAGAAATCAAGGCATTTATTGAGAAAACTATTGTTCTTACAATAACAGTAGCCAATAGAAATGTAATGCTCGTGGCCTCAAATTCATATGGTTAATACAAAGATATTAGTTTCAAACAGATTTAAAAGTGTTGAATCTATGAAGATATGACATGGTGCTTGAGGTAGATTAGTTGAGGGTCTATTTACCAATTTTGTTTGACTTCATTAAAATTAAATTATCTTTCAAAAAAGTTAAAGGAATGAGTGAGTTAAAAGGAATTACAGAAGCTAGATTAAAGATTATCACAACAATAAAAGTCCATAAAAAGCTTGAAATAAGTAATTTATGGTTTCGTAGGATAATTATTTTCCATAGAAATATCTGAAGTACCCCCTAAACAAGTAGTGCAAAACTCAGAAGTAAAGGTATTACTAGAAGAGTATGATTCAGTATTTGCAAAGCCTAAATATCTTTCACATACTACTAGGTTTAATTATATGATTCTTCTAATACCTGAATCCAAAAAAGTCAATGTCAAACCTTATAAGAGTTCATTTATATACAAGGAAATGATCAAAAGGTTGTTGATGGAAATGTTATAGAATGAGATTATACAACACAATTGCATTCCATTTACCTCTTTAGTGTTGGTAAAAAAAGAGGATAAAACATATAGGTTTGTATTAATTATAGGTAAGAAAATAATCTGACTATCAAAAATAAATTTCTCATTCCACTAATTGATGACTCGATGGATGAAATACATCGTTCTTAGCTCTTTTTAAACCTAGACCTCAAGTCTGGATATCATCGGGTGAGAATGCATAACAAAAATGTGGAGAAAATAACTCTTAAAACTCATTATAAATATTATGAATTCAAAAATATGTCAGTTTACTTAACTAATGTGTCCATAATATTTTAAGCCTTTATGAATAATATAATGGAACCATTTATGAAAAGGTTTGTATTGGTATTTTTTTTTAATGATATTCTGATATATAGTTCTATTTTAGAATTATATATCAATCATCTAAAGGTAATACTAGAAATACTAAAGGAAAATTAATTGTTTATAAAGCAATCAAAATGTTTATTTTATGCCTAACAAGTTGAGTACCTTTAGGCATATAATCTAAATAGATGTCTTGGTAATTAATCCAAGAAAGACAGAAGCTTTGAAAAGATGGCCAACCATATATTTAGTTAAAGAATTAAAAGGTTTCTTAAGATTGGTGTCCATAATATTTTAAGAATTTATGAATAATATAATGGAACCATTTATGAAAAGATTTGTATAGGTATTTTTTTTTAATGATATTCTGATATATAGTTCTATTTTAGAATTATATATCAATCATCTAAAGGTAATACTAGAAATACTAAAGAAAAATTAATTATTTATAAAGCAATCAAAATGTTTATTTTATGCCTAACAAGTTGAGTACCTTTAGGCATATAATCTAAATAGATGTCGTGGTAATTAATCCAAGAAAGACAGAAGCTTTGAAAAGATGGCCAACCATATATTTAGTTAAAGAATTAAAAGGTTTCTTAAGATTGGTAGGATATTATAGGAAGTTTTTTAGGATTTGGAGTCATGAAGAAACCCTTGATTGAATTGCTAAAAAAACAATTAGTTGGAATGGGAAGGTTTAAGAAATTTTTGATAGACTGAAGAGGAAGCTTTATGTAAAGCTCAAGTTCCAGCCTTGCTAAATTTTAACAACACCTTTATACTAGAGACTAATACATATGCAAATAGATTGGGTACAATTTTCAGTCTTGAAGGGAGGTCATTAACCTTTTTTAGCAAGACATTAAGTCCAAAACATCTTGAACCATCAATTTATGAGAAAAAAATACATGGTTATATTGATGGCAATAAAAGATGGAGACAATATCTGAAACACGATCAATTCATTATTAAAATTGATCATAAGAATTTAGAACATATTTTATAGTAGAAGATTTATGCTCATTTACAAAATAAGGTTCTAACTAAACTTATAGAACTAAGATGTCAAACTCAATACACAAAATGCAAGGAGAATATAATAGTTGATGATCTATCTAGAATAATTACAGATAGAGATAGTTCAACAACTAAAAAGGAAGCAATTGAGAAGGATATTAGAAGTTTGGAAACTATTATTAAAGTGGTGACAACATAATATGAAAGGGCCAACATGAAAAGTGTAGCCTAATATGAACTACGACAATATCACAAGGAACATAGAGAAACATAACTATGGATTTTATAAAGGGGTTGCTTTGACCTAGAAACCCATTTTCCAACCAATGTTTGACCAAAAACACTATAACACCTTGATGAATATGTATATAATCTTAAATAACCCAAAAATCCATCAAAACAACCCAAAATTAACCCGAAACTAAAAAAACTTCACAAGCTCAGATTTACTATTTCAAGCAAAGGGAAGGACAAATAACAACTAGATGAAGCTCCCCTCATCGAAAGAAACCTGTTGACACTAAAATCAACCTTTTTATTATCGAAATTGGTGTCACCAAACGTTTTCTCTCCCTCACCAAAATTTGGCCACTCTTTCTCTCTCAACTCACTCAAACCATGGATCTAAAAATTAAAAAATAAAGTTTCAGACTAAAATTTTATTTTTTAAAATTTAAGAGACTGAATAATTTATAACTTGAAAAATATGAGGACTAAAGTGAATCTTTTGCACTATTTTTTTGAAACTGTCACCCATTTCTTTTAATCTTGCCCTTGCTTAATAAACTCAAAGTGATTGGGATTCAATTTGGCTTTAAAAGGATGCAGCCAACAAAAAAGAAGTTTGATGACCAAAACAAAATGACACATTAAGTCCACAATAAAATGTAAAAGTATGCACAATGAGTTTTATCTATGATGTTTTTTTCCATAACATTTAGAGTTTCTTATAATTATAGAATAATAAACATATTTTCTTTATGATTCATGTCAGTATTGTTTCTGTCGCACCCGACATAAATTGAGTTATGACAGTTTCATAAGGAAAAAAAACCACTCTCTTTGTTATCTAGTGTTATCTAATGTAAAAATGAAAACTCAATCAAAACATTTTAATTTATCAAATGACAATATGGTAGTAACATCCATAGTTTTTAGACTCGACTATAGACATGACTTGGTTCAAGAGTCGGGCTGTGCAATTGTTAGGTTAATATGGAAGTTAACACATCAACCAAAGTTTATTTTAAAATGATATCATTTCAATTGTTTAAAAAATTCAAATGATGATGTTTTGAAAAAAATCAAAATAACATTGTTTCAGATAAAAATTAAAAAACAATTTCTTCGAGTTGACTCGGCTAGGTCTCGTTTAAGTTTGGCTAGGTCAACTAGTTCATAGCATCATGACCTATTAGGTTATCCATTTTGATCGGGTTAGTTTTCAAAACAGTTCTAGAAAAAACCCATCCCAAATCTAGGTTTAGATCAATATATCATTAAGTTGATCTACTAGACCATACCATATGTAATTTTGACCGAAAGGGCATTTCTTTAGCAAAAAATAAGATGGGTTTTCTTTTCCTAATCAAATCTAGTCTAGTCTAGTCAATAAAATTTGGCATGTAATGGGATTTGCAGTTGCACACTAACTCGATATGAATTTCATATGTGACTCACATAGTTTTTAGCTTTTGGGTTAAAATGAAATATTTTAAGTAATCATTTCAAAGGATACAAGATTTCAGAATTATTGAAAGAAACAATTGTAACAAAGAAGCAAAAACATGATCAAGTGCTTTGACAAAAAAAATCAAAATTAAATTAACAAGAAATGTTGTTTTTGTCAATGGGCATATATTTCTGAATCTAGCATGTACTTAGGGTGTATTTATTTTTGTGGTGACACTATATTTTAAAAGAAATTTGATTTTTTGCTTTAAATTAATTTTTTAATATTTTTGGATTGTTTTGATATACTTATATCAAAAATAAATTTGAAAAAAGTATTATTTTAATGCATTTTCAAGCAAAAAAACACTTTGAAGAGCAATCGCTACCACAATATCAAACATTGCCTTAACCTTACTAGGAAAAATAAGGTTACGACCTTATCGTGCCATCACATAATCAACCAAATAAATAAATAATTTGTCTTTTTTTCTTTATTTCACAATAAAATATTTTTGGAATCAATTATTTTTTCATATTATTTTACACATTTTTTTCACACATCAGGATAATATATTCATAAAAATCTAATAAAAGTTTTTAAATATTAAATCCAAAAATAGAATAGAGAAAGAAAATTGATCTAATTTGAAGAAAAAACTTATATAAAGAAGAGACAGAAAATAAAATTTATAACTCATCAAAAATATTAAAGATATTTTCATGTGAGATTTATTTCTCTTAATTATATTTGTCAATTTTTTTAAAGTGAATCAAATAAAATAATTAATAGGATGTGACTGGTCTTAACCTATTTATTTATTAATTTCTTGTTTTAATTAATTATTTTTTTGCTATTATTAAAGTATTATTTGTTTTTTGTGATTAAAATTGTGTTTGGATGCCATTTTAAAAATACATTTAGTTTGAAAAAAAAATTGTTATTTTTTAATATTTTTTTAACAATTTTAATACACTAATATCATAAATAAAAAATATTTTAATATATATATTTTTTTTAAAAAAAACTTTTTTAAAAATATCTTTTGTCACAGTAATAATCTAACAATCATTCAAGGCGTGAACGATGGATGAGTGGGGCACCCTTTATTTCAAGCAAAAGTATTGCCTTTACGAGTGTTGAATTGCATTGGCAATATCAAACATCATTACCATCAAATCTTAGAAAAGGACAAAACAGAAACCCAAAAAGAAAGACGATAAAGATAAAGCGAAGATGCCAATGCAGTCATGCTACTGAAGTCCAAGGTCCATCAATTTCTTCACAATAATTAATTACGTTTGATTTTATGATGTAGTATATTTTATTCTAATTATAAATTTAAAAATACTTAATTAATAAATATATAATATTTCACTAAAAATTATTTCTTTAAAAATTTGTTAAAAAAACTATAATTTATATATATTTTTAAACATAATAGGAAAAATTACCACAATTTTAAATACACACTAGTATATGGCATGAACAATAAACTTCCTATATTTTTTTATTCTATGATAAAATATTTTTAGTTTAGTTTATATATAATTAAAATTAAATATTATATCGGGTAATTTTAAAAATATATTTTCTATATTAGTTTGGTACATTTAAGTAAATTTAATATTTTTTTTTAAATACTAACTTTGAAATTTAAATATAAAAATTAAGAAAGGGAGCAAACCTCTTTCACTATCAAATATTTTTTTTTTAAATTGTGCACTTCTCGCATTGATAAGGCAATTCAAAAGTATTTTTTTTTAATAAATGTATTACATAGATAATGATCTATTTAAGATTTAGATAGTGTTTGGAAATATAAGTCAACCTGTATTTTCAAAAAAATTCAATTTTTTTTTGTTAAAAGTTAATTTGTTTTGTATCTTTTAGATCGTTTTGATTCGCTAATATTAAAAATAATTTCAAAAAATACAAAAATATTATTTTAATGCATTCTAAATAAAAAACACTTTGAAAAACAACCACATTCACACTTCCAAGCAAGAAAATTAATATGCAAAAACTACTTGTAATTAAAATAATAATAAAATAAACCTGAAAAGGTCTCCAACTATATTAGATAATTTTTTTTTTCTCAAAGATATTTTTTATGTTAATTTTATTTTTGAATTTCTAAAATTCCTCAATTAAGTCATTTCATTGTATGTTTTTTTTAGAAAATAATATCATTTTGCTTACTGTTTTCTAGTTATAAATTATAATAAATGATACAATTAAAAATAACCCAAATTACTTAACAACATAATTGATACAAAAAAGTTTGAAAGTGCAAAACTGACACTATCTTATTACCTATTAATTGGGGATGTTTATTTGAAATTATAGTAATGATTATGGTTTAAAATATTTTTTTGAATAAAAATATATTAAAATAATTTTTTTTATTTTTTAAAAATTATTTTTAATATTAATATATTAAAATAATAAAATAATTTTTTTATTTTAAATAAAAAAAAATTTAAATTTTATAAAAACACGATTTACTTCGCGTTTTCAAATACTCCCTTGCTGGTTTGCCCAAAAAGCAAAATAATAACAAAAATGAACTGTAATTATTATAATATGGAAAATTCAGTGTTTATTGAACACACTGACAGCTTCTCCCTGTTCACTCCTTCCTCTCTCTCCCTCTCTCTCTCTCTCTAAACTCCTACAATCCTATTCACATTCAGATCCAGGTATGTCTCTTTTTACATTACTCTCCTCAACTTCATTTTATGTTACTTTCTTATCTATCCATTGAAGTTTTTATGCTTAACATGGGCTCTACTTGCTTACTGAGGAGGGAAAGTACAAGAAAATCTCAAGTTGCTAGCTACTTTTCTTTTCGTGGGGGCACTCCAGGCAGTTGTTAGGTTACGTTGAGCTGCAAAGTTTTGGTCTTTTGCATTTTCTTGGCAACAAAACAGAGTACTAGTACTAGGCAGAGCAGTTTTCTAAGTTTCAGTGAATTCTATTTGATAAGTTACTGAAAAAAGAGTTTGTATAAATGGGCTTGCTTTATTTTTTCTCTTTTTGTATGATTTTTTATTGTATCAAAATGATTTCTTTTGTTTAGTTTAGCATTTGGGGTTTTGGTTTCTCTTCATTATATATTTTTTTTCATTTTGCTGTCATTTTCTTTTCTATGATGTAAGCTCTATAAAAGAGCTGATTCTTTTTGACCATCTGTTTAGTTGCTGAGAAAGAAAGGAAGAAAGAAAAATGAGGAAATGAAAAAGAAAATTGAAGATGTTGTTTTCTTGATTTTTTTTCTTTTCTTGTTTCATTCATTTTTTAAATTTTTTTATAAGGCTAGTTACGAATGTAATGTGATAATGGGATCTTTATACTGTTGAGAAGTGCTGCCTTGCTGTTTATCATTATACTACATTTTATTTAAGAAAAAAAAAGAGAAACTTACAAGCAATATGGGAATGGGGTTTCTATTTTTTTTTGGTTTTTGTTTCCCTTCAAAAGTACCTTAGAACTCTATTCTTTTCTCACTTGATTGTGGGCCTTTGATTTAACAATTCCAAAATGTTTAAATCTTATTTACTTTTCTTTTCTACTGTGTCTCCTATACTTGCCTGTCAATGTTCAGTGCATAACCATAACATGCAGGGATATGAATGCACACTTTTACTAATTGATGTTTGAAACTTTGTATTTCTTGAAGATGGGGAGTTGTCGACTAACTGGAAACTGTGATTAGCAGCACAGATGCTATGATGTTTGTGTGAAAGTGTAGACGTTTTCTACAATTTTGAGTTTGAGAAAAAGTGGGAGTAGGAGATGGAAGAGATACAATCTCAATCGGATAATTACAGATCTTCTTCGTCTTCAGCGAGTAGTCCTGCAAGTAGGGTGCCATCAAGTAACTTCTTCTACTTGCGGAAGCCTGGTTTGCATAGACAACCTATCTCATTTGAGGATTCACCAGAGTGGGATACGGATATTGATGTCAGGTTGGAGGAAGGAGGTGACTCTATCAATGTTGCCACAGCACCAGCATCCCCATCTTTGTCGAAGCTTAATAGTGGGTCGTTGCCATCCCCACCATTACCAGAGGGTGCGGTTGTTGCAAGAAAAAATTTAGGGGCTTCTGTTGTTTGGAAAGACTTGACTGTTACAATCAAAGGGAAAAGGAAGTACTCAGACAAGGTTGTCAAGAGCTCAAGTGGTTATGCATTGCCGGGCACAATGACAGTCATCATGGGTCCTGCAAAATCAGGGAAATCCACATTGCTACGGGCTATTGCAGGTTAGTTAGCATGCTATTCATTTATCACCAAGTTGGAATATTTGCTTTAAATTCTCTCTATGGATGCTTGAAACTAAAGAAGTGAATTTCAACACCGCAGGGAGGTTGCATCATTCGGCCAGAATGTATGGTGAAGTTTTTGTGAATGGTGCAAAATCACGCATGTGTTACGGCTCATATGTAAGTTCTATGTATATTCTCTTGCTATTGGATCATTTTTTCTCTCTATCAATTTGATTTTTTTCATTGGGTTTCCTCCAACTCTGCTGTCTTGATATTCTTCCTTCTATGATTTGATATTTCTATGATTTATTTTTTCTTGGTCTTTAAATATGTAAGATAGAAATATCCTCTGCTGCAATTTTGATATTCTTCCTTATATGATTCATTTCTTCTTGTTTTTTTTAATATGTGAGATCAAAACATTCTTGGTCACTCTTCCTTTAGTCTTAGTACATTACTTTGTCTCAAGGAGCTGAGAGGAATAAAGTTATATACATGTTTTGGCTTTGCGGTGTTATCCTATTTCTAATCAATGGTCCTGTTAACCTCAAAAGGTTGTACAAATTGGTAAGGCTGTCTTGTTATTTATGTGATTAGTTTTTTGTTATTGATTCTGTAACCTTCAGGGAAATCATCCCCAGAAGTTTTGGCCAATATCCTCTTGGCATCACTGAGCCTCATGATGTACTAAGAATCAATATGGTATACGACCAATGCGGGTTGTGGATTGTCACGTTTTCTTCTTTTCTTTATGAATTATCTGCCCCCCTCTTCTATCTCCATTTCTGTACAGTTTTTAGATCATGATTTATGGTTGGTATGCTAAATAGGAGCAAGTTATTATGAGGAATGCATTGTCAAGTCTGGATGTTGCATATAATATTACGCAATCTGATTGATTACGTGTCATTTGATAGCTAAGGCACATACTTTCTGAACTTACATGCTGAAAATCTAGCATCATACAAGGCTATGCAGGTTGAGAAAACTCAAATGCATCTTTATGGCCCTCTTATAGATTTCTATGTTAATGACATTCATCCATGTTGGTGAGTTGTCCAAAGATAAAAAAGGAAAAAAAATGATTACTCTATACTCTATACTAGTGACCAGGACCCTAATTCCAACCATTGTTTTCTTTGTAATAGGTGGCCACTATTTTGCATTGATATATTAACATGCATGTGCGTAAGGGAGTGTGCTTGTAAACTCAATGGCGCTAGGATAGTCCTAAAAAGACATCTGATGTTTTAAGTTTGAATGAGAACCTGGTATGCCACCCTACCGGTGGTCATTTTCACAGTGTTTAGTGTATTGCCTTTTGATCTCTTATCTTAAACAATTGCATTATCAATAAGATCAATCACACTTCCACTGGACCTTCTTGGTGTTGACTTTAGCTTACATCATGATTTGGAATAGTGCGCGCACGCGTGCACGTCTCGAACCAAGGTTGGATGCTTAAAACTTTCACATTCTTTCATAACTGGAAAAGATGCTTCTCCATCTTGGAAGTATCGAATGATAAATTATAGCTGTTTTATTTTGCCAATTAAGTTCTGTTACTGTTAACGAGGAAATTGTCTTGAGACAGACAGTTAAAGTTGCACTTCCATGATGGAACTAAATGTTGTTATTTGTAGCAAAGTCAGGGCCTTTGACCTTGAATTATCTTCCAATTTGTAGGGTTTCGTTGAGAGGGAAACTGCTCTGATAGGATCTCTCACTGTCCAAGAATACTTATACTACTCTGCACTGCTTCAACTTCCTGGCTTCTTCTGCCAGAAAAAGAGTGTGGTAGAGGATGCCATTCGTGCCATGTCTTTGAGTGATTATGCAAACAAACTGATCGGAGGACATTGTTATTTTAAGGGCCTTCCGAGTGGTGAGCGAAGGCGTGTTAGCATTGCCCGGGAGCTTGTAATGAGACCACATATCTTATTTATAGATGAACCTCTTTATCATCTTGACAGGTTTATTGCTTTCTTCTCCGTCCAACCTCAATTAAGTTTACTCGTATCATTTTCTTACATCCATCCTACATGAGTATTGTGCATGATGGCATGGCTTATTGCACTGTTGATTTGAAGCACTCTATCAAGGGTAGGAACAAGCGGCTTAGGTTTATTTCTTTAGAAGAGCATAGATTCGATGCTGCTAAACCACTTTGATTACATGTGTATGAGGAATGGGCATGAATTGTGGATCTTTTCCTACTTTGCATCTTAAAATGTGATGGAAACTCCAGAAAAATCAGAACTTGTGGACCAAAGTACTTGGCATGACTGAGGAAATATGACTGTTGTCAGCAAAGAAAGTTTAACTAACTTTATGTGAACTTTGGTACCAACAAATTATTATTTGTCATTTTTTTATTCAACATTGTTAATGGCCTTACTGTTTTCATATCTCTATGGGGTCATAGCTCTGCGTGCTCATAATAATTTATGTCTTTCTTCCTGTAAGTATTGACTATCTAATTTCATGACTTTACCTCAATCAGTGTCTCTGCCCTTCTGATGATGGTTACATTAAAGAAACTTGCTAGCATGGGGTGCACTCTTATCTTTACCATTTACCAGAGTAGCACTGAAGTATTTGGTCTCTTTGATCGGATCTGCCTACTTTCAAATGGAAACACCTTATTTTTTGGAGAAACGTTGTCCTGCTTGCAAGTAAGGGATGCTTGGAATTTGATCTTACCTTTTGTTTCAGTTTCTATTAAAGAACATAATTTCAAAATGAGTGAAGCCCATATCATATGACCATTTTATAGTTTAGTGTCATATGTATGCAACCGAGGTACTATGTGGTCTTTATTTCGTGCTTCATTTGGTTGCAATAAAATGTGGTATCAAATTAACATTAGTTAATTTCAAGGGATGCTTGGAATTTGATCTTACCTTTTGTTTCAGTTTCTATTAAAGAAAATAATTTCAAAATGAGTGAAGCCCATATCATATGACCATTTTATAGTTTAGTGTCATATGTATGCAACTGAGGTACTGTGTTCTTTATTTCGTGCTTCATTTGGTTGCGATAAAATGCGGTATCAAATTAGCATTAGTTATGCACAAAACTCCCAAGATATATTTTTTTCTTTTTCTTGGAATTAAAGATCCCAAGATATATTTTTTTTCTTTTTCTTGGAATTAAAGAGAGCATTATATTTATATGGATACTAATTGACATATTTATTTTGACGAAGCACTTCTCAAATGCTGGATTTCCTTGCCCAATTATGCAAAGTCCTTCTGATCACTTCTTACGTGCAATAAACACGGATTTTGACAGGATCATTGCAATGTGCAAAAACTGGCAGGTACTTGAGTAATTATTATTATTATTATTATTATTATTGATGGCACCATCAAAGACGCATTGGAAACAGTGAGACTGATTTTTGAAGTTATAACATGTACTCATTTTGACACTTATGTTTAGTACTCATTTTGACATTTACTGGACATGAAATCATTGTCATAGGATGACCATGGAGATTTTTCATCAGTGAACATGGACACTGCTGTTGCCATACGTACCCTAGAAGCAACCTATAAATCATCAGCTAATGCTGCTGCAGTTGAAACCATGATATTGAGACTCACTGAAAGGGTATTGTCATTTATCTTCTCTTATTACACTATGTTTAATGTTTGTCTATATACTCATCTTCCACTGTGCACATAATTATTGATTGTCGTGTAATATTGACAGAAACTTGAATGGATGTCGTTAGCTCATTCTTTTATGGGTTGTGGGTAATGAATGAATCCATCTTTTTGTTTTTGCACCTGGATAGCTATGTCAATGCCATGGAAGGCTGAATGGTGCCCTAGTGTCTATAATTAATTTTTTTGGATTATTCCGGTGATGCTTTGGTTCTTGACTCCTGGATATTGATCAAATGCTGAAGAGGATTGGTGTTGGATAGATTTAAGGTCAAAATTTTATCGATTAATGTTATGAAAGGCTTATTTTTTTATGATTTTGTAACATATGACCATATGGGGTATACCACATGTTGAGTGTTTAACTTGACACAAAAACAATCAAGCTTATCCATGTCTCATTTGACAAACTTAGAAAACTTGGAGCAGGAAAAGTTGTGTTCCCTCTTTGGATAATCGCTATTTATCTTGAATATGGTTACAAGCTAAATTTTAGCTCCTTTAAAATAGCTAACCTACCTTATACATACTTTCCTAACAAGTAGCCTACAACTAATATATCCTAACAAAGGAAATCATAAAATATTTACAAATGTAGAAGGTAATTGTCAAATTTGTCTTTAAATAGACAACTAATTCCTTTGACATCCCTTTAAATTGATGTTGGTAAGTCTACGAGCATCAATTTGCTAACAAGAAAATGATGGCGTTGACGAGTCATGGAGAGTAGTAGTGATACATGGGAGTGTAATAACCTGACGATCAAAGGCCTCTTGTATGGAGTGAGAGTCAACCTCTAGATGCTTTGTGCATTCATGGTAGATAGGTTTGCAAGCAATTTGGATGACATTAGTGTTGTCAGCATGCAGAGGTGTAGCTTGAACCTGGGAAAAGCCAAGCTTTGTGAGAAGACCACGAAGTAAAATGATCTCAGAGTAGACAGCAAACATGGCATGATACCTAACCTTAGTAGATGACTTGGAGACAGAGTCTTGTTTCTTGCATTTCCAAGAGATAAACGTATCACCTAGAAACATGCACCAGCTGGTAGTAGATTTCCTAGTATTTAGACAACTGGTCCAATCAACATCATTGTAGACGTGGAGATGGAGTGAAGAACCAGTAGGGAAAAAATAAGCCACGAGAACTAGGGTTGATAACTGTTGTTCTATGACAGTCTGAGTGAGAAGACATTGCTCCTACGAAACAAATCATTGAGGCATGCATCTAAGGAAGGAACTGGTTCTCAATTCATAAGATTAGATCTGGTGCCTTCAAATTCAGATTGTAATTTCATAAGAAATTGGTCCCTTTTAGTAGTTTCATGAACAAATTGAACAGAACAAAGATCGTCAGATGGTAAAGTAGCATAAACTATATTATTATATTCAGCCCAAAGATTCATGAAACTAGAGCAAAATTCAGAGATAAAAAGACTATCCTGTTGAAGACTAGCCAAGTCATGTTCAAGCTGGACCCGACAAGTAGTTTTGTGTTGACTGTAAAGCTTCTTGAGATAATTCCACTATCTCAGCCACAGGTGTGGAGGATCGAAGATTTAAGATGATGTTGGATTTGACAGATCCTAAAATCCATGTCGTGCTTGTGCATCCGTAACCTCCCATTTGGCATGTTCCCTATCAATGTTTTTGTCAGGGGCAGGGCTGCTGCCATCATCATAGCCTTTATAGATTCTTCCCTTTGGCAAATATCATGAAGTGGAATGCCCTTGATGAGTAATTCTTGCCATTAAAATAAACCAAGTTCCAGACTTTTCTGAAGACATAATGCCGAGATTGTTTGATCTAGAATAATTGAGAATAAAGGACTGTGCTAGGACTACGATGGACTTGAGGACAAAAGACACAGAAGACAAACAAAGACAGAACTAGATTTTTGTTAAGAAAGGCTCTGATACCATGACAAACTTAGAAAACTTTGAGCAGGAAAAGTTGTGCTCCTTCTTTAGAGAATCGCTATTTATCTTGATTACAAATGCAAGCTAAACTTTACCTCTTATAAAATAAATAACCTACAACATGCATACTTTCCTAACAATTAGCCTATAGCTAGTATATCCTAACAAGGGAAAGAATAAGATATTTACAAATATAGATTGTACTTGGCAAATCTATCTTTAGATAGACAACTAACTCCTCTGATATCATTATGTGAAGAAGAAGGTAGCTTGCTGTAAATTTAGCCTTATAAGTGCAGCCATGTAGATGTGCTCGTTTATGTGTTAATGCCTTTGGGCATGTGTGTGAGTACATGCATGTGTGCGTGGTCGTATCCAGATGCAAATACAAGTTTCACTTCGAAAACATTATGCTTTGAAATTAGCTTTTGTGTGCTAAATATTTTTATAATATCAAGATCATTGCACTGCATGCTTTAAACAAGGAGATTTTGGTGCAGTTTTACCTCTACTGTCATGTTGTTAGGATAAATCTGACAGTAGTCAGAAACTTGACTTTCCTAGGAAATTTGATCCTGCATGTACAAGGAAACTTAAGCTAACCAGCTGTAGAAATCTTTATTAGATGGTTTTTCTGATATGGGCCTATGATACCTCAAAGTGTGATTTTGAAGGTATGGCCATTTTAGATTGAAGTAGAAATCGTTTCTGTTGGTTGTGCTTGATTAGTTTGCTATATCACTTTGCAGGCAACTTAACTGAATTGGATCATGTATCTTTGCATGGTACATACGAATGTCTCTTTGAAAGCGTGTATTTCGTAGTTAAAATAATGTCATGTTGCATCCATATTCTGATGAGAATGTAAACTAGTTTTGGAAAAGACGGGTATACAATGATGGTTTAAAGGAGATATTCCAAGTCCTAAAGGCTAATCATGATGGTTCATGTCATGAATAATCCGCTCTCCCTCACTCAGCCTTTTCTTTTCTGCTCTCCAGTTTGATAAAGATGTCAGTCTAGTAGTGGGTTTTCATCTCATAATTTTTTATTATAAAAAAAACTTTTAATAATTCCTTTTTCCATTCCATAAATTATTCCTTTATTATGAAGAAAACTTTTAGTCTGAGAAATTCCTTCAACATCTGTAATACTCACACTTGACTTTCATTGAGTTCCATTTTTTTCATTGAAGCACAAACTCCCCATTTTTGCATTGAAGCATTAGCATTAGCTATAATGAAATCACTCCTGTTTGCACGGCTCCACAGATGGTTGCTTTTATAGACTAGACAATACATCTCATCATATGTGATTTAACTCTGCAGGAAGGTCCACTTCTTAAAAGCAAGGGAAAAGCTAGCAATGCAACAAGGATTGCAGTTTTGACTTGGAGATCTTTGCTAACTATGTCAAGGGAATGGAAATACTACTGGCTTCGCCTTATTCTGTACATGCTCCTTGCTCTCTGTATTGGTACAGTATTTTCAGGCTTGGGGCATTCTTTGTCTTCAGTTGTGGTGAGTTTCTTAAAACAAACATCATTACTGCATCTGAATCTGCATCCATGAGTACCCAACTAAGAACAGGATAACCACGAGTCTTTTAGAACCTGGTCATGATTGTATTAGACATGATATCAAATTTTTTGTAATTAGATATGTGATTTGAGTAGAAACAGGTCTAGTTAGACATGCACATCAAATTGTCTGAGTCATTGTAGCAGCAGCTATTACTGTAACTATTCCTGTAACTAACACCAGCATGATGAAGCTTTCTTCTTCTGGGGAAAAAAAATCCGCTTGATATTCAGCAGGTGGCTCTCACCACTCCTACTACTACTTAGGCCTCATAGGAAATAGTTCTGATGTCTGACTTGTACAGATTTTCCATGAATATCTGATTCTTTGAACTTCCTGATTGGCATGGATCCATGCTGTTATCTATCTTTCATTTTCTGTGCTAACTGTTCATCTCATAGCTTAAGAACAATTTCTGTTACATCGCTGCTTCTTGACCTTGTTTTTCATGGTTATTGTCTTCATTCATGCACATGCACTTTCTCTCTTGCTCTGGTGACGTGCACGGATCAATTTCTTATCTCCTCTCCCATTTTGCAGGCAAGGGTGGCTGCAATATTTGTATTTGTATCATTTACTTCACTTCTAAGCATTGCAGGTGTACCTGCACTTTTGAATGAAATCAAGGTATTCTGTTGCTGCTTCTGTTGGCTGTTAATATCTAAAGTTGATCTCATATAGAGTTCTGTGGATTATAGAGTTGCCTTTGACATCCCAAATGAAACCTTTGTAATTTCTCATGAAAATCTTAGAACTGTTTTGGTAGCTTTCATAGACTTGTAACTGGTCCCTGAATAATGATAAGCGTGTCAAGATGATATACTATGCTAGTTTCTTTATTATTATAATTGGGTGGCATTCCAAATTAGAAAAGACGAACGGAGCTTCCTTTGTTTTATTTAATTTTTTCTGGTAGGGGTGATTATTTTCGGTTCGGTTCGGTTTTTATCAAAAAAAAGTAACCAAACTGTTTTTTTTTTAAAAAAAAAACCGAATCGGAACCGGTTCAAACCGACCGGTTTTGGTTCGGTTATTTTAGAACAAAAACCGGTTCAAACCGGTTTGGCTCGGTTTTTCCGGTTTGGCTCGGTTTTTTTTTTGGTTTGGCTTGGTTTTTTTTTGTGGTTTGGGTTCGGTTCGGTTTTTTCGGTTTCAGGCTTATAAAACCGAAACTGAACCGAACCGGTCGGTTTTTTCAAAATTCTAATCGGTTTAATCGGTTTTTTTTCAAGGTTTGGTTTTTTCAGTTATTTTTTTTTTCGT
>Ga0307511_10003080_pt1 | contig 17201 bp, 14 predicted proteins | sample 13_EM_MG_FD_200266 | JGI IMG/M metagenome (GOLD analysis project Ga0307511, IMG submission 200266) | Populus trichocarpa ectomycorrhiza microbial communities from riparian zone in the Pacific Northwest, United States - 13_EM | ecosystem: Host-associated > Plants > Roots > Unclassified | place... | reverse complement strand
GTGACAAGAGCGTGACTTGATGCGGTCGACTTGTGACAAAAACACAACTCACAAACTACTCTATCAATTTCGCTTGTGCATGTAGATATAGTGGTGTATAATCTTGAGCCTTGCAGAACAAAAGTGCCGACTTCTGGGTCGATAGGGAATGGTGAGGTAGAGTCGCTCCTGATCGAATACCTACTATATGTACATGTGCCCCTGAATAACTTAGCCAGCAAGTATGTAGATGCAGGGTCCTTTCAATTGTCACAAGTACACTCTAACGTGCAGTTCCCGACCACTGATCATTCACTCCCAACATCATACACGTCCCCCAGCACTGCCATCCGACTCCTTGACCGGGATCTTGCCACTATGCTTGCCTGGCGGTCTGTGTACGAGTTCGCCAGTATGTCCCCCCTTAGGAGCGCAGCCTGCTCCTCCGCAATGGCTGCACTGCGCACGAGCGAGTTTCCTCGACTCCGCATGAGGGTACGTGGGGGTTTCCCTCTGTAAATGAATGACTGAATGACGATGGTGACATCAAACATGAGTGTCCCCCCGCTACCCAACAAGTATCTGGCGGTCGATGTTAGCTTCTAACGATGGGATATATACCATAACGCCTACGGTATACTCTCACGAATGAACTTGGTCGATGCAGGAGGTGGTAACCGAACATTTGGGGAGGTTAAGATCGAGCAAACGTAAAAGAAATTACCTAGAAATGCAAACACGAAGAGATACATGGAGAGACCCTGTTAGTAGACTATTAGATGTGGCGCAGTCCTGATCAAGTTCATATGTGTCTGACCTCGACAGATTTTCTGACGAACTAACCATCGAGGCTTAGTAGTAGATCGAACAGCCAAAATGCAACAAACTTACGTTCTTCCATATCTGTGGCAATCGAGACGTCAGGTAGAGCGTTGCACATAACCAAGCGAATATCCGGCCAATGATACGATCAATGGACGGTGACTCCTGTACATGGCCGGGCGATTCAACATCGCTTTGAATCGCTGGGAATTCAAGGTTGACAAAGCGTGAGTTCGATGCATCAAATGATGAATGGTAGGTGGCAGATGATCGGGACATCACAATGCTGTCCGTTCTGGGTGTCAATACTGTGCCAAGGCTTGTCCCTTTCGGCACCATTGCACGATAATGAGAACTGGTTAGGCCTCCGATACCAAATAGTGCCCATATTCCGAAGAAAACCATGCCAGCGCTACGTCGGCTGGCACGGGATCCTGCCCTTCGTGCTGACTGATCTCCTTCGTCGTGTTCTAGTTCCGCATTACGCTGCACGGGTCTACCTCTTGCCAGTACAGTGGAGTCAAGTGGAGGCGACGTTATTTGTAGGGAAGGATGAGTCGAATGTAGCACTGGGGATGTCTGAGGCCCTGAGTGATGTGGTTGGCGTTCCTGGCTCCAAGATACCCGCTTCCTGTTACCATCCTCAGAATGAAAGCTACCTGAAAGAGCGGACAGCACGGCGTCATCTACTTCATCGTGCGTCTCTACAACTACACTTGTGATGATGTGGGTACCAAGTGCCTGCTCCTCTCTGGCGTGTCTGTACGGATGCTTGTTGGTATCTGGATGGGCGGCTAACGCCGCTGCCGCTGCTACACTCTCAGCAGCTGCGGAGAGAGTACGATAATGTGAAGCATCAAGGGAACGTGGTCGAACGATGGATGTCGTGCGCGAGCGAGGACGAACGAGTACACCGGGTGGAATCTTTGGATCGCCGCCGTAATAGAAGAATTGACACAGTAAACAGCAGTCAACGAAGCAATAGTAGATGGCAAGATATGTCTGTTGGAATATACGGTCAGGGGACGGAATACGTGCGGTGCGGACAGGAAACCCACTTGGAACGGTAGTTGTTGTGTGAGCAAACAGCCAATCAAGTTGGAAGCATCACCTGGGAAGAGTGGTAAGGATGGAACGAGAATTAGACGATTCGATGGCGTACCAAGCATCCAGTTGAACAAGAAGGGAAGTGCAAGACTCTCGCAAGATTGCTGCTTGATATTTTCGAGAATTTGCCTGACCGTGTTTGAGATAGACGTCACTAGGAAAGCCTGTAGTGAATTCGACCTACGGACACTGCGCGCCGAGCCAGCAAGCTATGGAAGTGTACCCCAGAAGCTCACTGAGGTTGTACACAAACATGAGGGGTTCCCCGAGTGGCCCAGGGTATGGACGGTGTGAGGGGATGATCTCAGCAGTTTGGTTGCATGGGGTTCTCGGTTCAGACTCGGAACAATTTGGCTCCGGCAGCCCAAGAAACTTGACTGCTTTTGGATTGTGGTACATTTACACAAGCAGCTCTTTCGACGAGCGGTATTTACTACACGAGTCCCTCGCGTTTCACCACAATTACAGTAAAGAAGTTGGCTCTAGTGCTTCATGGATTTCTAATTGGCAGATAAGCCCACCTCCGGTCAGGACGGCGAGATGAGGTTTCGTCCAATGTAGTAGCAATTGCTTCGACGAGTTCTGACATGCTGGGTCGTAAAGATGGATCGAGTTTCCAACACGAGGAACATATCTGCCACCACTTATTTGTGAGACGAGAGTAAGTTTCCTGTCTTGTCGGACGGTTGGGCGGCCCTTGCATCATTTGACGGATTAAACGTTGGGTATGAAAAGGGTGTTTCGCCGTGAAAAGCTCCTGCATGGTCCAAAGTGGATAGCATGAACAAAGAAAGTCATACCACTCACCAGCGCAGTCATTCCAAATGCCCAGACATCCCCTTCACGGTTCACGGTACCTGTTTCTTTCCTTTCTGGAGCCATCCACAACGAAATCCCTCCGCGTGGTTCCAGAGGCGTGTCAGGTACGGGAACCGCAAGCCGAGAAAGACCAAAACCAGTGAGAAGTGGTTGGCCCTCCGGGGATATTAAGACGTTGGTCTATTCTAGTGATAGGTAAAATGCACTTAGGAAAGAACAACAAGGATCCATACCCCTTTCACATCACCATGGAATACCGGAGGTTGGTGGTTGTGGAGGTAACACAACCCCTTGGCAATACCCCGAATCTGTGTTGGATAAATGAGGGTCGCTAACTTACCAGGGCACGGGCACTTACTAAAGAGCGAGGATCGATGCTTCGGTCTTGCACGTAGGTGTACGCATTTGTATCCATCCAAGGAGACACTATTGAGACGGTGTCGGCGAATGCAGTAGTAATCCCCAACAACGGAAGGATGTTTTTTTGTCGAAGCTGGCACCAGATCTGTACCTCCCGCAAAACAAGCTTATGGAAGGCTCAGCGTTGATATCAATAACTGTTGCATACGCATTTCGCACCTTGTCGCCCTGATCCCTTCTCCACTGGTGCACGATCCTAATGGCCACTTTTCTTCCCTCGGGATGCAAAGTCCCTTGATATATGTTGGCATACGCCCCTTTGTGGACCCTCATTTCGTCCCGCTCAATTAGCCAATCAAAATTTATGCAATATCGAGAACCGCGTCGCAGCGTTTCATCCAAGTCCTGTTGGATGGGTTCCACGTAAAATTAGCTCCCGCGTAGAAGCTGAGACCTCAAAATGCGCTCGCACAGAGTCTCTCATTGCTAGAGTATCCTTGCAAGCAACTAGATTGTCATCGACAGTGGACGCTGCGGAGTTGCTCGTTAGGCTGCACTGGTGTGGCCAGAGAGGAACGTCTCTGGTTGGATCACGGTTGACCGGTAAAGGGTATATCCTAGCATGTCCTACGCTGAAGCCCAGCCCAAAAAGGCACAATTGCAATTCTCTCAGCCTCGTCGAACGCACATATCAGAGCTTTGCCATTTGTTCATCTCTTCCGTGGACAGAGTGAGCCGCACACACCTACCATATAATTCGTCAAGACTAACAGCTATCTGATAGGCAAATGCCAATCCAGCAATTATTAGGAGCATTCGAAAACTACGTGTCAAATAACATCCCCATCCATTTACTCGATGTTCGCAATATTCAGGTGACCAGCAATATCAGCGACTTGACACTATTGACGAGAGAACATGTCCGGAAAATTTCGCTCCCAAAGATAGAGGTGCTTGAAGAGGCCGATATCCTCGCTGAATGGGCTTTACTAGGTCTCGAGGAATGGGAGGACTGGCGCGAATGTGACTTGACACCCTTGATTCGAGGGCACATCAAATACGCCATCTTTTCGCATCGCTGGTCCAGCACGGGAGAGCCGTCCTTCACAGACATATCCCAGCGGAATGATACCTTCGGTACCGGTGATGGCTGGATGAAACTACTACATTTCTGCAAGAAAGCGAAGGAGCACGGGTGCGATTATGCCTGGTCAGACACCTGCTGCATCAACAAGACAAGCAGCGCAGAGTTAGAGGAGGCCATCAGATCTATGTATCGATGGTATAGCAATGCCGAGGTGTGCATCGCCTATCTCGAGGGTTCGTCGAGTGTGAAGGACTTTGGAATGGAACCATGGTTTACCCGTGGATGGACCCTGCAAGAACTGCTTGCACCGCGCAAGATCAAGTTTTATGGCAAAGGATGGGATCTCATTCTTTCCCAAATGTCTCTCGAAAGCAATGACAAGGAACAACACGACCTATCGAACGCAATAGAACAAGTTACCAGAATACCCCAATACCAACTTGTTAATTTCCGCCCTGGGTGTTACAGGGTGTGGGAGAAACTGCTGTGGGCCTCGAGGCGAACAACAACAAGAAGGGAGGATATGGCATACTGTCTCGTCGGAATGCTCAATATTAGCATGCCTATTGCATACGGAGAAGGTGATTGGGCTTTCCACAGGTTGATGGAGGCCATCCTGCAGAGATGCAACGAACCTGAGATATTCGCATGGATCGGACAACCGTCCCCATATTCTCTTGTGTTGCCCAGCTCTCCTGCATGCTATGAGAGGATCTGGGACCTCCAAACGGCAAGCGAACTTCGTCTTCAACCATCGCAAGATTGGCAAGTGTTGCCTGCGTGGAATTCAAATATAGGAGACAGGACACTTATGTTAACGATACACGGGCTGGAAATCGAGCTGCTCATCGCTGAAGTGGAGATGGTTGCGGTCGATGACAAGATATCCCATGGTGACACTTGGCTGACCCTGCGCCTCGACTGGAACTTGTCAGGAAGCGCAAGTGCTGGGGAGACAATCAGGGTGCATACGGATATCAGGCGATTATATCTGGAACCCGTGTGGGTCTTGGGTGTCATTAATTATGAGAAGACCAGTGCAGGCCGTGGACAACTTCGTACAGGGGTCAGCTATCTTTGTTTTCTATTAGGCAGTCCGTACAACCCCACCAGGTGGACCAAGTTTTACACGAGAAATCCATTAATCCTTCAATGCGAACACGAAGTTGAAGTACCGCTTCGAAAGGTCTGCCTTCAGCATAGGTCCGCTACCCAAGAATATTTACCATGGCTAAAGAAACCGGTGGCTCGCTTTTGATACTTTCAGGTTCATTAGGGAGTTCCAATGGTCCGTACCACGGGTGTGCTGCATACATGATAAATATGAAATACGAGTCGGGCGGTTGTTTTATCATTCGAGCCCATGTGATATGGATCTTATCATCCCTTAGTTATCACACCACATCAATTACTTGCCAAGCCAAGGTAATGATCTTTACGCACCTCATCAGGAGCTCCTATTGTATTTAAGTGGGATGACAAACGGACGGCCCTCTCCAAAGTAGAGATCCAACTTTACCTTCTGTACCATCCCCGACACTGACGTGAGCCGCATTTGCAACGCTCGGCGCCACGCTTCGTGGTGGGAGATATATCTTCGTCCCAATAAGGTTGATAATCGATGGTAAGCTCTGTGCCTGCCGGGATATCTCTGCAAGCAACGAAAGCCACATATGGCATGTTTACCTACAATCAACGTACGTTAGTAACACGGGAATATCTTTCACTGCATAGGAACCTCACGATTGGAATGGTGTCATACACAACCGAGAAAACCACCATGTTTGGACTACAAGAATGACTAGACGAGGGGCACAGTGAATTATCCAAGGGGAAGACTGGGACAATAGTTACGCACTTCACAAACCGGGTCCAGTTACCTTTGCAATGGTCAGTCATAGATTGACCCTACTCTGAGGGTACAGTACCGCAGAAATAGGAATCAACTGTGTACTTTTCTCCCAAATTTTCGTCATCCTTTATCTCGGTGCAATCTAGGTCAAAGAGGTAGCCGTGATGTTCGTTCGGAAGGTTATCTATGTCTTCCCGTCGCCTGAAGGTGAATTCATTTACCAAATTCAGCTCATTCGAGTAAAGCACTTACACCAATTTCCTAAGGAGAGTTATGAGGGGTTATACCGTATACCTTGGGTTAGGACGAGAACATACCCAGTGTAGGTTCCCATCACCTTTCCCTTCAGAACTGCAGCCAATGTCCGTGCGCCCCATCCACATCGCTTGGTATCAAATATTTCTATTCCGATATCCCGTGGTTTTTGCACCACGCGGTTTTGACAGGTAGGATCGCAACGGCAATACTGCCAGTATGGGTAAGATGAAGAAGGTCGAACATTTATGCCATCGAACCTGATTACACTCGATAACTTCTGTACCCCGTGGAACATTGAACGTGAACAGGCCCTTCAGCGAGTTCTCAGTGCACAAGTGCTGAAAAGACAAGAGTCCCAACCTTGGAATAAGCATATCTTTTTCTGTTTAAAGAATCCACAGTCTCCGAATTGACTTGACAAGGGCAATCTGATGCCTCTATACATCGCTGGTGATCACAAGTTATAAAAACATCAGGGGAAACCCGGAACAACTCCTGAAGGCCGCCATCACTAGAGGAGTTACTAACAGGGATTGATCACGCGAAACAGTCGTAACTCACAATAAATAGCCTTTCTCGATGTACTTGAACCGTTTCAAGTTTGAAAGAATGTCCTCGTCAGCGATATCTTTATCAATTCTAATTTCTGCTGCCATGGCGCCAGTTGCAGCTCTGGACCATACAGACTCTATACGCGAACGTCTGAAAGGAGTGAGCTACAACTCCTACGGACTCGACGGAACCTTACAATGATTGCGTAGCTTGAGAGGCACTAGCATCTAAAAGGGTGCATGAACTGCTGGCAGATACTTCATCTGAACTAGGGGGACACAAAGCCAATCGCGATGGAGTCACGGAGCAATTAGACTGTGCTGCGTGCTGCGCTGAGGAAGCAGACAAGGTCTCCTTGCGTGAACCTCTCCTCATCACTGAAGGTGAGGACTGAGAAGGCGTATCACGCGAAGCGATGGATTGCGCAGGAGACTCGGGCCTTGCACCTCTTCGGGATGAGATCGACGCAATGCTACCATTTCGTCTCACCCTGAGATGTGGCCCGCCATCTTCAACGCTCCGCTCATCGGTATGTCGATACGCATTTTCAACTTCTTGATCCCAGTTAACCGGTGATGAAACAGGGGCACAGCGTTGTTTCTTTTCCTCGTACCCTTGGGCCCGTTGGTGGGTTAGACGCTGGTGAATGGCATCATCTCCCCATCGAACCTCCATGTCAAGGCTCTCATCTGCAAGGAGGGAACGTTTCCTGCGCTGAACGCGTTTCCATTTCTTGACCAAGTCCGACCTATCTGGAATGTCGGTTTGCCAAGTCGTGTTTGATCCATCTGCTCGAGACCAATCTCCCCATCTGACCTGGTTGTTGTCATTGAGGTGGATAAAATAGAAGGGAACGTGGACATACTTCATATCTTGAAGATAGTCAATAAACGAGATCTGGTGGGCTATATTGAAAGCGCTTACCTTGAAGTGCCGTCCAGACGGATCTCCTCACCGACAACGCCCTTCACTGGCCATTCTCCGTTTTCGTTCCCACCTGAAGCATCACTCCACGTTTCTTCGGGTGTGGGCGAGCGCTCCCAATCGCGCATCGTGTTGAATCCACAGTACTTTGTTTCTTTCAGTTCCAAAGGTTGCTTATTTATCTCGGTCACGTGGCTCGACGCGTTTATCCATTTGACCAGCCGTCATGTTCATGCTCAAACGTACACCAACGACCACAGACGGTAAAATCGTAGACAGACTCCAAGAGAGCACACGCGTTTTCAAGCCATTCAAGCCGCCCACTATCATCACCAACACGGAGCGCGTCCAGCCACAACGTAAGCGTAAACGCGTCTCCTACAAGGAACAAGGTGACGATGACGATGAGTGTCGAGGTGAGCGGAAGAAGAAGAAAAACGGAGACCAAGATGGAACGTACACAGAGGAGGAGCTAAAGGCTGCAATAAAGACTTATCCAGTCTACGAGCCGAAACCCTTCGAGATGGTGCGGCGCTTCTCGATGCCAACTATGAGAAATAGGGACGGAGAGGTTATACGGCTGATCCAAACTGGTATCGCGCTCGGTATCAGACCGCAAACGAAGATAATCCCAAGGCCCCTACATGATCCTATGGAAGATCATGCCATCGTGTTATACGATCCGACGATAGATGACCGCGAAACAGACGAAGAAAGGAAGGAAAGGGAAAAGGAAGAAGCAAGAGATAAGACGGAGAGGGAGGCACGAGAGAAGACTGCTGGCATGCATAATCCTCATAAGAACCTGCGCACGCTTTTAGGTGAAGGAAAGGGCAAAAAGGAAAAGGCTTCAAAGATTCCGGTGGTTATTGACCCTCGGTTGTCGAAGGTTCTTCGGCCACATCAAATTGAGGGAGTCAAGGTCGGGTTGTTCCACTCATTCCTGTTGAAACTTACCGTTCGTGATGCAGTTCCTGTACAAGTGTACAACAGGCATGATGGTGGAGAACCAGTACGGTTGCATCATGGCAGACGAGATGGGGCTCGGAAAGACACTGCAGTGTATCACTTTACTCTGGACGCTTGTTAAACAATCCCCTCATCCTGGAAAGCCTACACTAGAGAAGTGCATCATTGCATGTCCCGCCAGTTTGGTGAAAAATTGGGCAAACGAAATGGGTATGTTAATAACGTGTTTGTTCACGGTCAGTGCTGACCGCGGCATAGTAAAGTGGTTGGGCAAAGACACTGTCTCAGTTCTCGCTATTGATGGCAAGGGCGGAAAAGCTGAGTTGATCGAGAAAGTCAACCGTTGGGTAGAAGCCAGAGGGCGGAACGTTACTCAACCCGGTTTGTGTTTATTATCCTCATAGGGTCTAATTCCTCAGCCGTTCTTTCCTAGTGATGATCGTTTCTTACGAGACGCTGCGCACGCTTAGCGCTCATCTGGCTAATTGTAGCATCGGGTTACTCCTTTGCGATGAAGGTCACAGACTGAAGAATTCCGGTAGGTGTAAATTGTTGCCCACGCCTACCTGTCACTGAGGGCCACAACATAGACTCGCTAACTTTCCAGGCCCTTAATGCTCTCAACGTCAAGCGGCGCGTCATATTGACGGGTACACCAATTCAGGTCTGTGATTGACTCTTTCGGCACCTATGAACCTAAGGGATGATTTTCCGATTGAAGAATGATCTCTCGGAATACTTCTCATTGCTGAATTTTGCTAACCCCAATTTTCTGGGTACACGTGAGGAATTCCGGAGGAACTTCGAAAATGCTATCATTCGTGGGCGTGATGCAGATGCAGCTTCTGAGGTTCAAGCAGAATGCGAAAAGAAACTCAGAGAGCTCGGCAATCTTGTCACCAAGTTTATCATCCGGCGTACGAATGACTTACTTTCCAAATACTGTGAGTGGACGGCTTTCATCAGGGCTTGTGCTGATACCTCACAAACCTCCGTCGACCCCAGTGCCTGTTAAGTACGAACATGTTGTTTTCTGTCGCCTCTCCGACTTTCAGCTTGGATTGTATCGACTGTTTATCTCTTCCCCCGAGATCAAGGCACTTCTGCGAGGAACGGATTCTCAACCCCTAAAGGCTATTAACATCCTCAAGAAACTCTGCAACCACCCAGAGTTGCTTAACCTCCCAGATGATCTACGTGGCTCAGAGGGGCTTATCCCCGAGGGATTTGGGGGTGCAGGTATAACGGGCAGGGACCGGAACAAAAACTATGGCGTGCATTGCGAATGGGGTGGCAAATTTCTCGTACTCGAAAGGTTTAGTATTTTCCTTCCACCTGGAAAATGATGCTGAGCATTGTGCCTTGATAGATTTTTACACCAGATCAAGTCAGCAACAAGTGACAAGATCGTGCTCATCAGCAACTACACCCAAACACTTGACTTATTTGAGAAGCTTTGCAAGAGCAAGAAGTACTTTGTGGCATTTCTATCACTGTTATGCTACTAACATTAACGCCAAAGATATGGGTTTTTTCGGTTGGATGGGACGATGTCGATCACGAAACGGCAGAAACTCGTCGATCAATTCAACGACCCTAATGGCAAAGAGTTTGTGTTCTTGTTGAGTAGTAAGGCTGGGGGATGCGGCATCAACCTCATTGGAGCCAACCGGCTAATCTTGTTTGATCCTGGTAAGCTGCCCCTGAATACGTTGATGATAATGTGCTGCATAATTATCTCAGACTGGAATCCCGCTGCCGATCAACAAGCCCTGGCACGGGTCTGGCGTGATGGACAGAAAAAAGAATGTACGAATTTTGTTGGATTGATGCCTCACATCATTTCTAAAGCTTGTCAGGTTTTGTTTATCGGTTCATATCTACTGGGACAATTGAGGAGAAGATATTCCAGCGTCAAGCATCCAAACAAGCACTCTCGTCTGCTGTTGTGGACGAGAAGGAGGATGCGGAACGACATTTCTCTGTAGAAGCACTCCGGCAACTGTTCACGTTTAATGAGCATACCCTCTGTGATACACATGACACCTTCAAGTGTAAACGGTGCAAGAATGGGAGACAAATCATTAAATCGTCTGCTTTGCTCTATGGGGATGCAAGCACGTAAGTTCCTCCATTTTTTTTTTGGTTAAGTGTCTAGCTGAATTACATGTGTAGATGGAATCATTTCACCAATGAAGAACTTGAGGGTAATCATGATGATTTACTCCGTGCTGAGGTAGGATCATCAGAAGTGTCTTATGTGTTTCAATATGTCAGTCACTAGAGCTGCATACTCCCCTCTCATCATTCTTGCATGGGAGCCTTTGCTTGACTCTGTAGTTATTTTTCAGGATGGGATAAGAACCCTGGTCTGAACAACTTCTAATACCATGCCATTGGTTTACTAGCCACCACAGTATTTGTAAGGGTGGTCCTTACATCACTAAAAATACTCAGGGGTTTGAGTAGGATTCATAATGGAATTTAATATGTTCCTATGAAGATATGGGGTGGGTGGCCATAAAAGACTTGACTATTGTGACCCTTTCCTTAAGTTCACCCACTTCAACTAGCTGATACAATATCAGAATAATGCAAACAATGACATGATGATGGGGATCCAGGATGAGGCTGTTTGGGAGGCTGTCAATTTGCTCACATCAATAGAATGGTGTCTTAGGTTGTACTAGTTTGTTCCAACATCTTTCCTGTGATCCAGATGTGTAATTTAAAGACTACATTACATGGACAAGCTATATGACACGTTGATGTTACATGTTTATTGACAACCAGAAGTTTCTCTACAAAAGGTGGTTTTGGATTGAATGTACATATATACCATAAAAGAGCAATTGTGTATGAAATATGAATGAAATGAACACCACTTGAACAGATGGTCACTCTCCTTCATTCACTAGATTGTTGCACTGTACCCATTTAGAGCCATGAACCATCCCACTCAAATCAAGTTCAGTTTGTCTTTCCATTGTAAAAACCATGTTGGGTGTATACAATGATGGATTTGGCATATATGATGGAATCCATAGAAGCAGGTGGTCTTCTGGTCCAACAATCCATCCATCATTGTCCAACCCTACTAAAGCCCTGATATTCAACTTGGTGAAAGATGTTCCTTGAATAAACATATTGGCATCCAACAAAGCATGAGTTTGGTTTGGGGAGTAGCAAGGTGAGAAAGAGGTTTGTCTTGACCTGCTGTCTGATTGCAGATCAACCAGGTCTTCTGTGGCACAACTCCAGATGCATACAGTTGCATCTCCTGACCCTGACACAATGCACTTTTCAGATGGTGAAAATGCCAATGAAGCCACCCAGTCAGTATGGCCCTTGAGAGGACTGCCCAGTTGTAATCCAGTCTCTGCATCCCACAAACATATGGTCTTGTCTCTGGAAGCTGATGCAATCATTTTTCCATCTGGTGAGAATACCACTGCAGTTACTGCATCACTATGCCCATTTAGAGGACTGCCCAGTTGTAATCCAGTCTCAGCATCCCACAACCATATTATTTTTTCCTGGGAACCTGATGCAATCTTCTTACCACTTGGTGAGAAAGCCACTGAAGTTACCCAGTCAGTATGTCCATTAAGAGGATTTCCCAACTGTAATCCAGTCTCAACATCCCACAAACATATGGACTTGTCATGGGAACCTGATGCAACTTTCTTGCCATCTGGTGAGAATACCACTGAGGTTATTTCATTGGTGTGCCCAATGAATGGACTGCCTAGCTGCAATCCAGTCTTGACATCCCACAAACATATAGTGTTGTCATCAGAGCCTGATACAATCTTCTTTCCATCTAAAGAGAATGCCACAGAGGTTATTTTTCCAGTATGACCATTCAAGAGAGGACTTCCCAGCTGCAACCCTGTCTCAACATCCTGCAAATATATGGCAGTGTTCCATGAGCCTGTTACAATCCTCTTGCCATCTGGTGAGAATGCAACTGAAGTTACTTCACTATCATCATCACTGATACTATGGCTGCCCAGTAGTGATCCAGTCTTAGCATCCCATAAACAAATGGATGTGTCCCATGAACCTGATACAATCCTCTTTCCATCTGGTGAAAATGCCACTGAGATGACATCAAAAGTATGCCTGGTGCTGCTAAGATGTAATCCAGTCTTGGTATCCAACAAATGTATGGACTCAGAGTCACAGGAATCTGGTGCAATCCTTAGACTATTTGATGAGAATGCCAAAGTTGGGGTTATATTATGAGTGTGTCCTTGGAACAGACCATCCAGTTGCAATCCAGTCTTAGCATCCCACAAACATATAGATGCATCAGCAGAACCAGATACAATCCTCTTCCCATCTGGTGAGAATGCCACTGATTCTATCCATCCAGTGTGTCCCTTGAGAGGTGTACCAAGCTGCAATCCAGTCTCCACATCCCACAAGTGTATGGTTCCATCATGCAAACCTGATGCAAACCTCTTGCCATCTGGTGAGAATGCCACTGACCGTACTGTACTAGCATGGCTACTGGTGAGAGGATCACCCAATTGAATTCCAGTCTTGGCATCCCACAAACATATAGTATTGTCTTCAGAACCTGATGCAATCATCTTGCCATCCAATGAAAGTGCCATTGAAGTTACACCATCAGTGTGCCCATGAATAGAACTACCCAGCTGAGACCCAGTCTCAGCATCCCACAAAAATATGGCACAATAAGAGCCAGATGTAATTCTCTTTCCATTAGGTGAGAATGCCACTGAGATTAGCCCCTTGGTGTGGCCAATGAGAGGACTGTTCAGTTGCAGTCCAGTTTCAACATCCCATAAACTAATGGTCTTGTCATAAGAACCTGATGCAATTCTCCTTCCATCTGGTGAGAATGCCACAGAGGTTATCCAGAAATTTGGCCCAGTGAGAGGACTGCCCAGCTGCAGCCCAGTTTCAGTATCCCACAAACATACAGTCCTATCATATGAACCTGATGCAATTTTCTTGCCATCTGGTGAGAATGTCACTGATGTTACTTCATTGGTGTGCCCAGTAAGAGGACTGCCTAGCTGTGATCCAGTCTCCACATCCCACAAGTGTATGGTTCCATCATGCAAACCTGATGCAAACCTCTTGCCATCTGGTGAAAATGCCACTGATTGTACTGTGCTAGTATGGCAAATGAGAGGACTACCTAGTTGCAGTCCAGTCTCAGCATCCCATAAGCATATAGAATTGTCATAGGAACCTGATGCAACTCTCTTTCCATCTAGTGAGAATGCCACTGAGTGTACCCCTTTTGTGTGTCCAATGAGAGAACTGCCCAGCTGCAATCTAGTCTCAACTTCCCACAAACATATGGTCATATCATGTGAACCTGACACAATTTTCTTCCCATCTGATGAGAATGCCACTGAGGTTATCCCACTAGTGTGCCCAACAAGAGAACTGCTCAACTGCAATCCAGTCTCAGCATCCCACAAACATATGGTTTTGTCATTTGAACCTGATGCAATCATCTTTCCATCTGGTGAAAATGCCACTGAGGTTATCCAGTCACAGTGGCCCTTTGGATGGCTGTCCAACTGCAATCCAGTCTCAGCATCCCACAAGCATATTGTTGTGCCATGGAAGCCTGGTGCAATTCCCTTGCCATCTGGTGTAAATGCAACTAAGGTTATTTCTCTGTTATGCTCAATGATATGACTGCCCAGTAGTGATCCAGTCTCAACATCCCACAAACATATTGTCTGATCAGCTGAACCTGATACAATCTTCTTTCCATCTGGTGAGAATGCCACTGACATTACTGATGCAGTGTGCCCATTGAGAGGACTGCCTAGCTGCAATCCAGTCTCTGTATCCCACAAACATATGGTTTTGTCTCTGGAACCTGATGCCACCATCTTGCCATCTGATGAGAATACCACCAAGAACACAGCCTCAGTGTGCCCACTGACAAAACTACTCAGCTGCACTCCAGTCTCAGCATCCCACAAACATATGGTCTTGTCATCTGAACCTGATGCAATCCTCCTGCTGTCTGGTGAAAATGCCACTGAGCTGACAAGCTCAGAGTGCCCCCTAAGTCTTAACTGAAGTTTTGGCCAGTTTGTCCCTTCTTGCCTCTTAATAACTTGAGTGACACTTGAATACCTTGGTAAAAAATATCTGTAGATGATGGAATGTGTAGGAGAAAGTGGGAGTGCAGAGATATACAGGTGTGGGGTGCTTTTCATGATGGCACCACCAAACATTTGTACAAATTTGGTGGCATCTCTGGCTATGGCTGAAGCCTCCTGCAATGTACTGTCATACTGAATATGGTTATCACCAGTGTAAGTCAGGAAATAACATAATATACTCACTTCTAACCATGAGGCTATAGCTGTTAGGCTTGAGGGGGCTGCATTGAGTGCTTTCAATAAGCTGAGTGCTTCAATCCAGAAGAGCAGTTTGTCCTTCAATAACAACTCCACTTCTTGTGCCAAGTTCTTTACAAACTTCATTTTCTGTACATGACTAACCCAGAATCGGCAGGCATAAGACAAGTGTGTAGGGATGTATTTATGCACCCGCCAGTCAAAGTCAGTTACTTTTGAATTTGATAAATATGAAGTCTCCAGTTTGCAGATATTGAAGTGCAATCCAGCTTTCATAATCTGAAGACAAGCCAGTGCAAGGTCAAGGTGCACATCTTCAGTCTTGACTGCAAACTCCATGCTCCGTGCAGGATCAGTCAGGAAGTCATAGAATGATGAATGCAAGGGATGAACTGGTGTTGATTCATCTGCAGTGCCACTAAGTAAGGCACCCATGGACTTGAGGATGATCTTGACATCATAAACATTTGCCTTGTTGGGAAATGTGTACCGCATAGCATTCAAGGAGACTATAGGTAGTGGTTCATAGGTCCAAAGTATTTGGTGCATCACAGATTGGAAGCGCCTAAGTGGCCTTGGTTTGCTCTCAATGACATTTCTCAGAATAGTGAGGTACATCCTATCCAAAAGATCCTTTCCCTCTCTGGATGGCAATAAAATCAGCTTCTCATATTGCTCCATAGCTGTAGTAGACCCAGTCTTCTCTAGTTTGATAAATTCACATGCCAACCTAGCCCACTCAAACAATCCATCTGACAGCTGTGCAAGACAATAAATTTGTGTTGCAGAGAAGACATCCACTAGACCTCCAAGTTGATTGGTGATGTACAAACAAATATCTTTCTCCACACTATCCTTGGAAATCTGATCCATAGACATGTGCTTGATGTGAGGACTGCCATGCAATGCCTCAGTAATGTCAGGTAAGGGGCGAGAAGTGACCAGGATACGAAAGTTGGAAGGGAGCCTAGCTGCCTTTATGGAAGTGAGGATATGAAGAATATGGTTCCTGGAAATTTCACTGCCACATTCATCAAGTGCATCAATCACAATGACAACCTGTCCAACCATCCCCACTGAAACTTTGGAGATAGGATATACAACAAGTTTCTCCCACTGTTGCATCACATCAAGTGTTGTGGCAAGTGCAGGATTATTGATAATGATACCACCAAGAGTGATTCTGAATTTAGGGACATGATCAGCTAGGTCATGTGCAATTGTGGCAAATATCTTTTCATGATGATTGTCTGCCTGCTGACCATGTGTGAAGCAAAAGCATGATCCTAGTGAACCAAGATCCTTGAACCAACTGGCAATGGTATGGGCAATGGTTGATTTTCCTTTCCCAGCCTGACCATACAACCATAAAATCCGTGTTGTGTCCAATTCTGACCCATTGATCCAGTCAATAATGCTCTCCAAAAAGTCCACCCTTGTCCCCTCTAGACATAACTTGCTGGTGTCCAGGCCTGCACCATCTGCATAGGCAAGCTGGCTAAGATCTACTGCCTCACCTGTATTGAAGTCAGTTAAGAGATGTCCTACTCATAAAAGCTACAGGCTTACCTGCATGAATGCCATCCAAGATATGACACCACATGTCATCCAGGACCTTATTGACAACAAAATGTGTATCCAATTTCATCATGCCCCCACTCCATTGCATCAGGACATCAAAAGCATTCTTACATGCAGAAATGATTTTGTTGGTTTCATAAAGGACATTCTTTCCAGCACAGCTCCCTTATTGGACAAAATGTGAGTTCAAGCTGGAATCAGAGAAATGGTAACTAACAGAAACTCTTTATCTCAGCATAAGATTGGATGAACCTCACACAATTAATCACCAGCCTGGAGATTGCCATAAGAGGTTCCTTCATCTTCATGAGGGATTCCTCCTTCATAAATACATAGACATGGCTGACTTTAGATAGCAAGTCAACCACAGACTGATCCACATTCATCTGTGCAATGAGAAGCTGCTCATGTGGTGAGATGTCACATCCACATACATATTTGAAACATACCTTCGCAGCCCATGACAGTGCATACAATGCTAGCTTGGCATATGGATGAGTCTAAGGAAGTGTGAGCAGTATATACAGGA
>Ga0307511_10003079_pt1 | contig 17201 bp, 17 predicted proteins | sample 13_EM_MG_FD_200266 | JGI IMG/M metagenome (GOLD analysis project Ga0307511, IMG submission 200266) | Populus trichocarpa ectomycorrhiza microbial communities from riparian zone in the Pacific Northwest, United States - 13_EM | ecosystem: Host-associated > Plants > Roots > Unclassified | place... | reverse complement strand
GGCCCGCGCCCGGGGCCGTGGAGTGCGGGCGTTCACGGAGACGGTGGCCCACCACCTGGTCCTGGACGACACGGCCTACGCGGGCCCGCACCCCGAACGCTTCGTGTGCTGCCCGCCGTTGCGGGACGCCGGCACGGTCGCCGGACTGCGCTCACGGCTGCTCATGGGCCAGGTCGCGACGATCGGCAGCGACCACTGCTGCTACGACACGGCCCAGAAGGAGTCGGTGAGCCACGACGTACGGGCAATGCCCAACGGCCTGCCCGGAGTTGAGACCCGCATGCCGGTGATCTTCAGTGAGCTGGTGGCCAGACGCGGCCTGCCGATGGGCCGCTTCGTCGAGTTGATGTGCGCCAACCCTGCCAGGCTCAACGGCCTCTACCCCCGCAAGGGAGTCATCGCGCCCGGCTCGGACGCGGACCTGGCGATCTGGAACCCCACGGCCACCCGCACCGTCCACAGCACCGGCCTGCACATGGCCACGGACTACACGCCGTACGAAGGCATGACCGTCACCGGCTGGCCGGAGACCGTCGTCGTGGGCGGCCGTCCCGTCGTCGACGCCGGGCGGCTGACGGACGCCGAACCCCGCGGCCGTCATCTGCGCTCAGGCCCGCTGAGCCGGTCTCTGGTGTGCTGATCGCGCAGTTCAAGGGCGGCCCGGACGCGCGATGTCGCCCTCCAACTGCCGCGCTCTCGATGTACGGTCCCACACCAAGATCCGCCGCGCCCCCGCAGCGCTGCTCGGCCATGGTGCGGCGTAGCACGAGATACGGAGCCGGCACCACCTCTCGGGGCTCGGTACGGCTCTGGTCCAGGCGTTCCACGGCGGCGGCCACCGCGTAGCGCGCCTGTTCCTCGGCTCCTTGGCTGACGTCGGCGGCAAGACCCATCACCACTGCCTAGTACTCGATCAGAACGGCGAAAGACTGCTGTCCCACCGCGTCGCCAACGACGAGCCGGAGCTCCTCAAGCTCCTTGCCTGCGTACTCGCCCTACTCGTCAATCAACCAGGGGCAAGAGGTCCTCTACCTTCCTGGCCGTGTGGTCAACCGGGCCAGCGACGGCTACCGGGGCGAGGGCAAGACCGACGCACGCGACGCGTTCGTTATCGCCGACCAGGCTCGAATCCGCCGAGACCTTCAGGAACTGAGGCCCAGTGACGAGGCCATCATCGAGCTCCGGCTCCTGACGAACCGCCGCGCCGACCTCGTTCGCGACCGTACTCGGTCCATCAACCCTCTGCGCTCCGCCCTGACCGGCATGTTCCCTGCGCTGGAACGCGCGCTCGTCCTGACCAGTGCCGGACCGCTGGTCCTGCTGGCCGGTTATCAGACGGCGGCAGCACGCCTCCGTTCCCGGCGAGACGGTGATCGCCCAGCTCGTTCGGACGCTCGCCCAGGAGGTCAAGACCTTGAACGCCGAGGTCGCCGAGGTCGACCGGCTCATCGAGGCAGGGTTCCGGACGCACGAGCTCGCTGAGATCGTGGCCAGCATGCCCGGCATCGGTCCGCTGTTGGGTGCCGAGTTCCTCGCGGCGATCGGCAACGACTTGGCGAACTTCGCCAGTCCGGACGGGCTCGCGGCGTTCGCCGGTCTGGCTCCGGCGCCACCCGATTCCAGGAGGCGGAACAGCAACCTCCACCGGCCGCGCCCCTATCACCGGGGACTCCAGCGCGTCTTCTACATGTCCGCCCTTACAAGCGTGCGCTACGACCCCAACTCCCGGGCGTTTTACTACCGTAAGCGCGCCGAGGGCAAACGCCATACCCAGGCCGTCATCGCTCTTGCCGGCCGCAGAGTCAACGTCCTGTGGGCCCTGATCCGGGACGGCCGACTCTACGAGGTTGCCCCGCCCGGACTTACCAGTTAGGTACATAAACGCCGACAGGTCTATTTTGTGGCTACGAGCATGCGGGCCGGTTCGAGCATCGCCTCGGGCAGATCCTCCCAGTTCACGATCGGGGAGTAGAAGGCCGAGGGCCTGATCCTGGCGGTGGCGATGGCGTCGAGCGCCTTGGGGACGTTCGCGGCACTGTTGAAGCGCGCCAGACGCATGGTGATGCCCTTCATGAACACAGGGAACGCGGGGACCGGCAGGTCGCCCGTCAGGCCGCCCAGACTCTCGAAGACGCCTTCCCCAGCGAGCAGGCTCAGACCGCGCTGGAACCATCCGGTGCTCGCGGATGCCTCGATCGCCAGGTCGAACAGGCCCTCGGCCTCGGTCGGGGGCCTGAGTGCGGTCCGCGCGCCATACTGCTCGGCGAGGGCTCGATTGCCGGGATCGGGATCGACGTAGAGGACGTGCTCGGCTCCGTAGGCGAATGCCAGGGCGGTCTGGAAGAGGCCCGTCACTCCCGGAGCGAGCACGAGTACCCGCTTGCGCGCGCCCTCCGCGACATGGCGGCGTGCCAGTTCCTCGGTGGCTCCGGCGATGTCGCCGACGGTCACGCAGTCGAGTGGATCGACCCCGGCGGGGATGCGGTGCAGCATCGCGTCGGCGTAGGGGACGCGCACGAGGTCGTCGAACAGACCGCCCCAGTGTCCGTTCACCGCCACTCCGAAGGTGGCGCCGTGAGGCACGGCCGTGCACTGGGTGCTCCAACCGCGCAGACAGGGCGCGCACTGCCCGCAGGACACCTCAGGCGACACGACCACCAGGTCTCCGACCGCGACACCGGTGACCGCGTCCCCGATGGCGACGACCTCGGCGACCGCGTTGTGCCCGAAGGCGTATCCGGGCGGTATGGGAAGCCGGCCGTGCAGGATCGGCACGTCCAGCGGGCAGCGTGCGGCGATCACCGGCCGTACCAGCGCGTCGGTGTCGCCTTTCAGCACCGGTGTGGGCACTTCACGCCACTCGAGCCGACCGGGCTCGACGAACCAGAGGGACCGCATCGAATCAGTCATGGGCGGATCCTATACCTGTAGCTATAGAAGCTAGAGCGATCTGCTTCACAATCTCAGTCGCGTTCAGCGACTACTCTTCCCATTTCTCCCATCTCTGAAGCGATGAGCTATAGTCCTCGCTATAGATCGCGAGGAGGTTGATGTGCCCAGCAAGCCACGGACCGATGTGCGCCGCCGGATGCTGTTCGCCGGGTTCGAGACCGTGCAGGAGAACGGTGTCGACGCGACATCGCTGACCGAGGTCGCCGACCGGGCCCAGGCGCCGCGCGGCTCGATCTACCACCACTTCCCCGGTGGCAAGGCCGAGCTGCTGCGTGACGCGATCCGCCTGGCCGGGACGCTGCGCAGCAAGCAGATCGCGGCCCTCGTGGCCGATGACGACCCGAGCCGCGTCGTCGACGAGATCATCGACATGTTCCGGAAGCAGCTTCAGGCCAGCGCCTACCGGGCCGGATGTCCCGTCGCCGCGAGCGTGGTCCACGGCGACAACTACCCCGAAGCGATGACCGCCGCCGGCGAATCGTTCTCCTCCTGGGAGGAGCTGATCACCCAGAGCCTGTGGCAACGCGGATTGGCGATGGAGCACGCCCAGTCACTGGCCACCATGATCCTCACCTCCATCGAGGGCGCGCTGTTGCTCGCCAAGGCCCAGCAGAACACCCGGGCGCTGGACCGCATCCAGCCCGAACTCACCAAGGCGATCAGCACCGCGGTGCACGGCGCCGCCTCCGAGGGAAAGGGGTGACGCCATGGCATTCGTGGCCTCGGTCGTATGGACCGCCCACGAGGGAATGGAACAGACGCTGCTTCATGCCGTCCGGCAACTGGTGCCGGCGAGCAGGCGGGAACCTGCCTGCCTGAGCTACGTCGCGTACCGGGATCCGGCGCGGCCCCGGACGATCCGAGTCCTGGAGATCTATACCGATCGCGCCGGGTTCGAGGCCCACGCGGCCAGCGATCACTTCAAGACCTGGGGATTCGGACAGGCCATTCCGGCCCTCGAATCTCGGGACATGCAGTTCTACGAAACCGTCGAACCGTAAGCCGTCGGCCAAGCCCGCAGCCCGAGTCGAAGTGTGAGGTTGGCGATGACTGACATATCTGGTGTGTGTGACGACCGTTTCGCCGACCTGCGAGCGCTGTTCGCGAAGAACATCGACGCGGGCGACGAGCTGGGTGGATCGCTCGTGGTCGACGTCGGCGGCGTGCCCCTGGTCGACATCTGGGGCGGCTGGACGGACCGGCAGCGGACCAGGCCGTGGCAAAGGGACACCATCACCAACGTCTGGTCGTGCACGAAGACGGTGACCGCGCTGGCGGCGTTGGTGCTGGCCGAGCGCGGTCTCCTTGATGTCGACGCACCGGTGGCGCGGTACTGGCCGGAGTTCGCCGCCGCGGGCAAGGAAGACGTGCGCGTGCGGCACGTGTTGTCCCACACCTCCGGCGTCCCGGGCTGGGACCAGCCGATCACGATCGAGGACGTCTACGACACCCGGAGCGCGGCGGCCCGGCTGGCTGCGCAGGCGCCCTGGTGGACGCCCGGGACCGCGTCCGGGTACCACCTGCTCAACTACGGCCATCTGGCGGGTGAGTTGATCCGGCGGGTGGACGGACGCGCCCTCGGCCGGTTCGTCGCCGAGGAGATCACGGGTCCGCTGGACGCCGACTTCCACATCGGCCTGCCCGACAGCGAAGCCGACCGGGTTGCCGATGTCGTTCCGCCGCAGGGCACATCGCTCGATCCCTCGGCGCCCGACCCGGACCACATCAGGTTGCGGACCTTCACAGGCCCGTTGGTCGGCCCACGCGAATCGCTGACGCCCGAGTGGCGGCGCGCCGAGATCGGCGCGGCCAACGGCCACGGGAACGCCCGCTCGCTCGCCAGGATCCAGTCCGTCGTCGCCTGTGGCGGTGCGGTCGACGGGGTGCGGTTGCTGTCGCCGGAGACGGTCGCCCTCATCTTCCGGCCGCAGTCCGACGGCCCGGATCTGGTACTGGGCGCGCACCTGCGATTCGGCATCGGGTACGGCCTGCCGTCGCCCTCCGTTCCGTACATCCCCCGTGGGCGCGTCTGTTTCTGGCCCGGGTTCGGCGGATCGATTGTCGTGGCCGACACCGAGCGCCGGACCACGATCTCCTACGTCATGAACAAGATGGGTGCCGGGCTGCTGGGCAGCGACCGCACGATCGCCTACGTCAACGAGGTCTACGCCGCCCTGAGCTGACCCGTGTGTCAGCGACCAGCCACCTCCCGTGAACCCCCGGAGGCATGTCCATGAGTTTCGCCGGCCCTTTCCCAGACGTGCGGATCCCCGATGCCGGGCTGCACGAGTTCCTGTTCACCGGCCTGAGCCCCGCGGACCGGCACCGGGTCGCCCTGACGGCGGCGGAATCTGACGAGCACCTGACCTACGCATCGTTGGTCGCGAGCATCGACGCCTTCGCCCGTGAGCTGGCGGCCGCCGGTGTCGGCGCGGGCGATGTGGTGGCTCTGCTGCATCCGAACGCTCCGGCGTTCGCGGTCGCGTTCCACGGCATCATCCGGTCAGGTGCGATCGTGACCACGATCAACGTGCTGGCCACCGGCCCGGAGATCGCCAAGCAACTCACCGCGGCCAAGGCCATATTGCTCGTGACCTCGCGCGGCTTCCTCCCGCAGGCCGAGGAGGCCGTCCGCGGCGCGGGGCTCGACAAGGCGGCGATCGTGCTCCTGGACGGCGAACGGCCCGGCTACGACCACTCCGGCCACCCGGTTCCGGTGGACACCCGACTCGAACCCGCAGAACGCATAGCCGTACTGCCGTTCAGTTCCGGCACGACCAGTGAACCGAAGGGGGTGATGCTCACCCACCGGAACCTCGTCGCGAACGTCACGCAGATCGCACCGCTTCTGGACCTCCGCGCCGACGACGTCGTACTGGCGGTACTGCCGTTCTTCCACATCTACGGCATGACGGTCCTGATGAACTCCGCGCTCGCGGCCCGCAGTCGGATAGTGACCATGACGCGGTTCGACCTGACCGGGTTTCTGGATGCCGTCCAACGCCACCGTGTCACCTACGTGTTCATCGCGCCCCCGGTGGCGGTGGCCCTGGCCAAACACCCGCTGGTCGACGACTACGACCTGTCGTCGCTGCGGGTGATGGTGAGCGGCGCGGCACCGTTGGAGGAGGAGTTGGGCGCGACCGTGTCGAAGCGTTTGTCGGTGCCCGTCGTGCAGGGATTCGGGATGACGGAACTGAGCCCCGTCAGCCACCTGGTACCGACCGCCGACGGCGGTGTCTCCATCGCCGGCCGGCGTGCGCCGATCGCGGCGAGCGGCTGGCCTGTGCCCAACACCGTCAACAAGCTCGTCAATCCCGCGACCGGTGCTGAGATCGGCGTACCCGCGGACGGTCTGAGCGAGCCGGGCGAACTCTGGGTGCGGGGCCCGAACGTGATGGCCGGCTACCTGGGCAACGCCGACGCGACCGCCGCGACCGTGGACGCGGACGGATTCCTGCACACCGGAGACCTGGCCAGGGTGGACTCCACCGGATGCGTCTACATCGTCGACCGCATCAAGGAACTCATCAAATACAAGGGCTACCAAGTTCCCCCGGCCGAACTGGAAGCACTCCTGCTCACGCACCCCGCCATCGCCGACGCCGCTGTCATCGGCATCCCCGACGCCGACGGCGAGGAGATCCCGAAGGCGTTCGTGGTCACCGCCGACGAAACGCTGACCGCCGACGAGGTGATGACGTTCGTCGCGGCGCAAGTCGCACCATACAAGAAGGTGAGAGCGGTCGAATTCCTGACCGCGATACCCAAATCCCCGGCCGGGAAAATCCTGCGCAAAAACCTTCGAAACCCGATTGGATGACAATGAGTAATCACTCGCAGTTCGATGTGCACGTGGTGTCGCCGTCCTACTGGAAGGTGACCTTCGAGAACGCCCCGATGAACCTCATCGACCTCGACACCATCGAGCAGCTCGCCGATCTGGTGACCCGCATCGAGCAGGACCCCGATCTGACCGTCGTGGTCTTCCAGAGCGCCAACCCGGACTTCTTCATGGCGCACCTCGACCTTCTGATGGACAACAAGCGCGCCGCCGCGATGCCGCCCGGCCCCAGCGGGCTCCCCCTCGTCTCGGACAACCTGCTGCGGCTGAGCAAGGTCCCGGCCGTCACGATCTCAGCGATCAACGGCCGTGTCCGGGGCGCGGGCAGCGAGTTCGTCCTGAGCACCGACATCCGCTTCGCCGGCCCGGGCGCCATCTTGGGCCAGCCCGAGATCGGCATCGGCGCCGTGCCCGGCGGCAACCCCATGGGTCGTCTGGCCGAACTGGTGGGCAGGGGCCGCGCGATGGAGATCGTCCTGGGAGGCGACGACTTCCCCGCCCACCTCGCCGCCGAGTACGGCTACGTCAACCGCGTGCTGCCCGAAGGCGAGTTGGACGATTTCGTCGATACGTTCGCCCGCCGCATCGCCGGTTTCGAGAAGCCCGCGGTCTCCGGCACGAAGGAGTTCGTCGACGCAGCCACCACAATCCCGGCGAGCGACTACGCAGCCTCGCTGGCCGCCTTCCGACGCACGGCGGGACGTCCGGAAAGCGCGGATCGCGTACGCGGCCTCTTCGCGCGCGGCTTCCAGCAGCCCCAGGGCATCGAACTCGATCTCGGCAAGCACATCGCCGAGAAGGTCTGAACCTCTCCCGCGTTCCTGTTACCACCTGCGGTAAGAGCATCGTTAGCAGTCCCCCCCCCGCCGCAGATGGTGACGCGACCGGATCACTGCGCCGCGCGACTGGCCTTTGAAAATCAACACCAAGCGCCAGTCATTATTGGGAAGCCAGCCGGGCCCCGGGCTGAGCGATTCCGTGCGGCAAGGACACGCTGAGCTCTCCGCCGCCGCGGTAGGTCCGGCGCTCACCGATCCCGGTGTCGATGAAACACTCCCCCGACCAGGTGCGGCCATGGCCGGTGGCGGTGACCTCGGCCCGGGGAACAAGACGCTCGCAGTCCTCGCCCGGTGCGCCCAGCCGCCCAGCTCCGGTGGAGTCCGCTGCGGCGTGCAGGCCGAGGGCGTCATGGGACCAGACAAGAGATGTCCCCGGCTGCTTCGGCAGCAGCAGTAGTCAACGCGGTTTCGCTTCGGCGCTGTGCGATGGCCGCGTGAACGAACGTCAGCGGTTCCTTCGGCGTCTCCATAACGGTCGGCAAGGACCGACCGCGCGTGAAGCGCCGATCCGTACAAGGAGACGCCGATGGCCCAACCTCCGCGCCGCCGCCGCGGCCGCACCACGCTGTCGGCCGTCTGCCTGGCCCTTGTGGTTGCCGGAGCCGCCAGTTGCTCCGGGCCGGACATCCGCAGTGGTGCGCCCCCGCTGAAGCTGTGCGGGATCACGTTCTGGAGCGGCGCCGAGGGGATCGGCGCGGTGTCTTTGAGCAGATCCACCCGGGACATGCCCGCCGCTCCGGCCGCCTCCCGGCTCCCCGCCCGCACCGCCCGGGACGACGGCGGTCCGCCGCCCCGCGTCGTCTCCGTCTCCGCCGACTGCTCCCACGGCCGTACGGTGGTCGTCTCCCCCGCCTCCTCCGTGCGGGTGCGCACGGTCGCCAAGGACGCCACCGGCCACGTTGTCGCATTCTCCCTCGTCCCGGCGAAGCCCGGCACGTCGGTCGAGGTCCACGTCTACGCCTACGACGGCATGCGCCCGACCGGTCAGGCCGCCACCGCCGTGCCCTGACCGACCGCGACCGCGCCGCGGCCGCCGCACGTGGCGCGGCCCTCGGGCACACCCGGGTCTCGGTGTGCGTCTGTGACTTCCGGCGAGAGTGGGCCAGGGTCGACGGCGAGACCACTGGTAATTGCCTTGTACTGAAAGCCGAGATCGACGCCCTGCGGGAACGTGCGGCTCGTCGGAGCGAGGCGATCGAGAAACTGAGCGAGTTCACGATCCTCGCGCTGTCCCGCATCGCCGCCCGGCACGAAGAGATCATCCGGCAGCGCAGTCCTCGGGCCGCTACCGGCACGCCAATTGGGGCCCGCCTCTCTGCTGTTCCCCGCGGCGGCCAGACCATCGGCTCCTGCAGCTGACGTACCGGCGAGGCGTCACTGCACGGGAAGGAGATCGGTGAGCAGAGTGCGGACGCGCGCCTCGATCTCGTCCCGGATTCGAGCGGACCGCCTCGACGTCCTGACCAGCCGGAGCGTCGAGCTTCCAGTCCCGATGTTGCTTGCCCGGGAAGACCGGGCAAGCATCCCCGCACCCCATCGTGATCACCACGTCGGACGCCTGGACCACCTCGACAGTCAGCACCTTGGGCACCTCGGCGGACAGATCGATCCCGGCCTCGGCCATCGCCTCGATGACCGCCGGGTTCACGGTCTCGGCCAGGGCGGATCCGGCCGAACGGACCTCCACCCGGCCGGCGGACAGGTGCGTGAGGAAGGCGGCGGCCATCTGGGAGCGTCCGGCGTTGTGCACGCGAACGAACAGCACGGACGGCTTGTCGGAGACGGTTTCACAGACGAGCGGTTCCTTCTTCGAGGGCAGCCGACTGGCCGGTCACCGGGGTGGGTTGAGAACCCATCTTCAGATCGGTGAGAGGTCTGACCGAGATGGGTGCGGCTCGTTTCGAGTGAGGTGCTGGTCAGGCGCTGAGGGTGTATTCGCCCTGGCCGGCTGGTCGGTAGAGGCGTTCGTGTTCGCGGGTGACGTGGTAGCGCCAGTAGGCGTCGAAGTCGCCGTTGCTGTGTAGGGCCCGGAGTCTGAGGACGGCTTCGGCACCGCCGCGGCCCCAGCGGGCGCTGGAGATGTCGAGTCGGTCGGCGATCAGATGCCGGCATGCGCCTTCGATCACGCCGGTCGCGATGGGCCAGCCAGCTGCGAGTGCCTGGTCGTAGCGCAGGAACTCGGCCTTGCTGGTCAGGTAGCGGACGCATGCATCGGCGCCGCGGCGCCGGTCGCCCTTCAGGCCGGCGTTGTCGGCCTGGGTGGTGACGGTCTCGGCGACCCGCCGGGCATGCCCGGCGAGGATCGCCAGGGTCTGGACGGCGAGCCAGTCCTCGACCTGCGGATCACTGCTGTCGTGGAAGCACCATGCCGCGCTCCATACGTATTCCAGGACGTGGACGAGGTCGATGACGATGTTGATCGCGGCACCACGGCGGGCGGCTTCCTGTTGGATCAGTTCGAGTTGGTGAACTGCGCCGTCGACGAGTACGACCCAGTCTCTGCGGTGGCCCCGGTCACGGTCCTCCGCCTGGTCGAAGGCGCGGGACATGACGGTGGCGGGGTCATCGGCGACCGAGCCGGACAGCCACTTGTTCTTCGCTGTGGGCCCCGGGCGCAGGGTCCGGTTGCCGTGCCGACCGCCGGGCGGGGCGATCACGTCGTGCGGCCGACGGGCGGCCGGTTCCGTGTCGTAGACGACCGCGAGGGTCGCCATCCGTTTCCTCGCCGGTTTCTCGCCGGACGCCAGGCGGGTGCGGAAGCGGCCGATGCCACGGGCGGCGGCGGCCTTCTGGGTGGCGGGCCGCAGCGCGTCGGGCCGCATCACGATGCCCTTGCCGTCCGCGGACATCACCAGCACCGTCGATGCGGTGCACGGGAGAGGGATCTGGGCGCGGTAGAAGGCGTCGACGTCGGTGGCGGCGGCCACCACGGCCTGCTCGACCTGCCGTTTTCCGATCACCGGTCCGCACCGGCGGCCGATCGCCGCGGTGGCAGCGTCAAACGATCCGCGCATGGCCTCGATCGCGGCCAGCCGCGCCAGCTGGTGGCTGTGCCGCAGCCGGGGCAGGGACAACGCCACGTCGGCGGGGTGCAGGTTGGTGGCACCGGGTGCTCGCCACGCGCACCTGCGGACGATGACCGTGCCGAACAGCTTGGCCAGCAGCAGCCGGTGTCCGTACTCGATGCGTGTGCGCACCACACCGTCCGGGCCCCTCGGCGGGTACGGGCAGGTTCGGGTGGCGTCCTCCTCCCGCCGGGCCCGCAGTTCCAGATGGTCCGACAGGAGTTGCCGCAGGATCTCGTGGCCCCGCAGGTCAAGGAGTTCTTCCAGCTCGTCGTGGTGCAGGCCCGCACCCGCCGGGCCGGCGAGGTCAGCAACGAGCGTGGTGAACAGATGAGTTGAACGGTCAAAGGGGTCAGCTGTCGAGGGTGTGTCGTACCGTTCCACGGGGCTCTTCTCTCCGGGGACGTTTGGTTGGCACCTTCGAATCTAGAGAGAAGAGCCCTGATTCTGTTGCCGCCTTGACGATTCCGTCCTGTCCTGCCGGTCGGCCGTCGTGAAGCGGCCCGGCCCGTCCTCGGCCAGCCAGCCCCGGTCCACCAGCCGTTTCAACTTCGCACGCAGCCCCTCGACCTTCGACTTGTCGGTGCTCAACCCCGCCGCGGCAGCCACCTGGCCGGCCCGCAGCGGATGCCCGGCATCGATCAGGACCTCGACAAGGTCCTGATACGCCGTCGGCAGCACCGCCACCGCGATACCCGGACGCTACGGTGTCACCGTCAGCGCCCCGACCCGCGACGCATCCGCGGTCATCACCGGCGCCGGGGCCGCAGCCGCCTCCACATGATCCGCGTCTGCCCCGCCGAGGATCTCGGCGACCGTCTCCCGGGTGATCTCCAACCGGGCCAGACGCTCCTCGGCCTCCGCCAGATGCTCGTTCAACACGTCGATCTCACACCGGAGCCCGGCCGCTTCGTCCCGCGCGGCCGCCTCCCTCCGATGCAGCTCTTCGATCAGCGAACTCATCCGACAGCCACCTCACTCCCACCCGAAACGGTAGAAGCCACCGAGCCATCACAACAGACCGACCCACAACTACGCAGGTCAACAGGTCGCTTCAGGAGAGCCGCACCCTAATCCGTCGGTCGTGGGTTCGAGTCCCACCCGCCCCACCCTGCAGGCCCGTGACCTGTGGAAACGTCCCATCGGGAGTCCAGATTCAGGACTTTGGGCCAACGGACTGAATCCGCTGTTCATGAGTTCAACCTTGTTGCCAGTGTTGGTAGTTCGAACTGTTCCGACCTGCACGGATGCCCGAGCCCACACGCGCTGAACGCGCCGTACGCGGCCCCCTGCGACTGGATGGTCGCAGAATTCGGGACGTTCGCAGGACGCAGGGAACCGGAGGTGGCCTCCGGGGATGGTTTCTCGACGCTGATTGAGTGGTGTTGGGCAGAGACGGCGGGTTGCGGAAGGCGCGCGGGTGCTGCGCAATCAGCGGATCACAGGGCTGTTCGCCGAGGTTGCTGGCGGGCGGGTCAACGGCCCGTACTGAACGGTCCCAAGGACCACTCGAGCTCGTACGGCGATGGCATCATGGGATGCGGCTGACCAGCCAGATCTTCAGACGCCAGCGAGTCCGGACGCAGGCTTCGCTCCCGGACTCGCTGGCGTATGGTCGACGCGGTGGCGCGATGGTTCCGATCCGCTGCACAGCTGTCGACCGATGCGGCGGTGGGCTTGTCATCGAGTGCCGCGAGATATCGCTCGGCGTCGAGTGCGTCCGCGCAGCCGCTGGCCGCGGCGGTGATGGCGTGGCGGTGGATGTGGTCGACGGCGTCGCTGGCGGCCAAGATGCCGGGGATGTTCGTGCGTGTGGTCGGGGACTGCACTTTGAGGTAGCTGCCCTCGTGCATGTCCAGTTGGTCGATTGTGGCGTTGCCGTCGGTGGTGTCCTGGTGTCAGGTGCGGCTGGCCCGGAAGGAAAACAGGTCAGGAGCCGGCCCGCTACGACGGTCCTGGGCCGCTGGCCATCCGCCGTTTTCCCACAGAGGACGTCACCGTCGGCGGCGTGACCATCGCCGGCGGGCGAGACTGCCCTGCTCTCGCTGGCCGCCGCGAGCCGTGCCCTGAACCGGTTCGCCGATCCCGACGTGCGGCCGAGGCCTGGAACGGGGCGGAGATCGGGGCGAGAGGCCTCGATCTCCGCCGCGTCACGCCCAGCCTTGGCCGATCTGATTGCCCGAGCCCTTGGACCATCCGGTCGATCCGTCGGGTGCGTTGCTTCCGTCGCGGAACTCATCCTTGAAGAACAGCAAGCGCCCGTCCTGGTGCACAGCGTAGAGAATTCCGTCTCCGCCGCCAACGATCTGCTTGATTGCTTCGAAGTGCTGGCCGATTTGGTGGCCTGTGTTCGCGGACCATCCGGTCGATCCGTTGGCTGCGTTGCTTCCGTCGCGGAACTCATCCTTGTAGAACAGCAGGCGCCCGTCGTTGTGGACCATGTACAGGGTTCCGTCGCCACTGCCGGTGAGCAGCCTGGCACCTTCGAAGTGCTGGCCGATTTGGTGGCCTGTGTTCGCGGACCATCCGGTCGATCCGTTGGCTGCGTTGCTTCCGTCGAGGGACTCATCCTTGTAGAACAGCAGGCGCCCGTCGTTGTGGACGCCGTAGATGATTCCGTTGTCGCCGGAGGCGAGTTGAGTGAAGCCCATGAGGATTCTCCCTACCGCATAGTTTTCGGCAAGCTTCCTTACACGGATGCATGTGCATCCATGTGAGCGATCGTGCAAGAGGACCCGAAACACGTGGGAATCCGGTTTGGTGGCTCGCGGCGGGAGATGCCCCGCACGGCACATATCCAGTGACCAGCGAGCCGATACCCGCTCTAGGCGGCCAAGCCCTATGCGTCAATACTACCGAAAACCTCACTTTTCGCGCGTGGTGGATGGCACCAGGGTTCGGCGGTGAACTCAGCATTTTCAAACTCAAGTTGAGGGGTTGAGTAGAGAGTGAGACAGCCTGGACGAGGGCGGTAATGCGAGTGGTGCTCATCGGAGCTTGCGCAGGAGGCGCCCGGTCTTGAGGTGATCACGGCCTGCTCGTCGAGCGCGCGGATCTTGGTCGAATTCGGGCTCACCCTGTCCGCGATCGGAGGCCTCACCGGAGCGGTCGAACCCCGCCGGGCTCACCCCGTCTGCTCCCAACTCGACCCCGGCAACACCAGGATCTACGCCGAGCGCGACGGGCGACGGTTGTGGGGCGGCCTGATCTGGAGAGTCGACCCCGTACCGGAGGAGAAGGCGAACTGGGCTGCCCAGGAGTACAGGGGTAGGTGAAGCCGGACCACCAGGCCCAGCCCTCAGGTCTGCTCGAGTCTGTGTGATTTGCGACGGCGCGGCGGGCGGCACAGACTGGAGGAAATGACGTGGAGCCACTGATGGTGTCCGACTCTGCGCCGCCCCTTCGAACAGGAAAAGGGGCTGACCCGGTGGACAGAGAACTGCGGATCCTCCTTTCCGAGGAGGGAGCGGAAGCCGAACGTGTGGCCGATCTGACCGGCTATCTACGTGAGGAACTGCTCCAACTCGACGTGGACGACGTGGCGGCTGCGCCCGGCGAGGCGGCTCCGCCCGGCGCACGCGCCGTGGACGTGACCCAGATCGGCGAGCTGCTGGTGAGTCTGGGTGGCACCGTCGGCGCCCTGAACCAGGTGATGACAGTGCTCCGTGGCTGGCTGGGCCGGTGCCGGGAGAGACGTCCCACGCTGCGCGTGGCGCTGGGCGACGACGTGCTGGAGATCTCCGAGGCGACGGACGAGCAGGTGACCGAGGCGTTCGACGTCTTCGTCAAGCGCCACTCCAGGACGGGGGTCTAGGCCATGGGCGAATCCGAATCCCGGCACGCACTCATCATCGCCAACGACCGCTACGACGACCAGGGGCTCAAGAAGCTGCGGGCACCAGCGCAGGACGCCACGGCCCTCGCCGAGGTCCTGCACGATCCCGAGATCGGTGACTTCGAGGTCGATGTCGTACGCAACGCACCAGCCGACATGATGCGCCGGCGCATCCAGGGCTTCTTCAACGACCGCCGACGAGACGACACTATGGTGCTGCACTTCTCCTGCCACGGCATCAAGAGCGAGTCCGGCGAGCTGTACTTCGCCGCCAGCGACACCGATCCCCGGATGCTGGATGCCACAGCCGTGCCGGCCCAGTTCGTCCGCCGGTGCATGTCCCACACTCGGGCCCGCAGCACCGTCCTGTTCCTCGACTGCTGCTACGGCGGAGCCTTCACCCGGGGGTCGTCCTCGGTGCGCGCCTCCGGGGATGTGAACGTCCTTGAGTCGTTCGCGGCCACGAAGCCGCCCGGCGGGCGGGGTTGGGCGGTCATCACCGCGTCCAACTCCATGGAGTACGCCTTCGAGGGCCCTGAACTCGCCGAGGACCACGCACCCCGGCCATCGGTGTTCACTCATGCGGTGGTGCAAGGCCTGGAGACCGGCGAAGCCGATCTCGACGCGGACGGCGAGGTCTCCCTCGACGAGCTGTACGACTACGTCTTCGAGCGCGTACAGGACCAGAACCCGAACCAGACACCCAGCCGGACCGTGGAGATGCAAGGGGAGTTGCATCTGGCACACAATCGGCGCGGCCGCATCAAGATCGCGGCGATCCCCTCGCCGCCTTCCCTGCTGGCCGCCGTCAACAGCGACAACGCCTTCACCCGGCAGGGCGCCGTCCTGGAGCTGCGCTCCCGGATATCCAACGACTCCCTCGCCGTCGCCGAAGGGGCGCGCCAGAACCTGGAGGAGATCGCCCGCAACGACATCCGGCAGATCGCCGACGAAGCGAGCCGGGCCCTGCGCGAGATCCGTCTGGCGCCCACCCCCGACCATCTGGACTTCGGTTCGGTGCCGCAGGGCTCGTCCCCGCAGCAGCAGTCGGTGACCCTGAGTGGCCCGCCCCTTGCCCGACACTGCGTGGCCCAGTCCACGCAGTCCTGGCTGCGGGTCGAACCATCCACGACCGGGCTGAACGTCCGCGTGGACACGTTCACCGAGGGCCACCTTGCCGGGGACGTCGTGCTGAAGGGCGTCGCCGACGAGGTGGTCGTCCACGTCGAGGTGGTGGTGGAGCCGGCGCACGAGCCCGAGCCCAGGACCATCCCAGGGCAACCACCAACTGACGGCACGCCACAGCCACCGAAGGACCAGGAGACGGTCGTCGTCCACACCCCGCCGTCCAAGCGGCCAGCCGCTTCCCCTTCGTCACCGCAACAGGATCCGACCGGCCCGGGGGAGCAGCAGACACGCGTGGCTCAATCCTGGTTCCGCCGCGTTCCTGCCTTCGCCACCGCCGCCATCGCCCTCGCCACCGCCGCGGTCATCACGGTCATCCTGGCCATTCAGGCGGCGATGGCAGCCGTGGGGGACCGGAAGGAGGACGGACCGGGAGGAAACATCGAGGACAACGTGCACGAGCACGCGGCGCTCACGCCGCTCACCGTGTCCCTGCTCACCGCCGCGGCGGCGCTCGTCCTCGTCGCGCTCGCCCGGCACGACCTGGACAGTCAGCGGAAGTTCTACACGAAGTCGGCGTTGAACGTTACGCGACCTCTGACCTCGTTGGCGAAAGGCCTGGCGCTCGCCGCCCTGACCCTGGCCGTCTTCATGCTCCTCGCCTACCTCGTGGGCAGCAATTGGTGGTGACCTACTTCAGCAGCCGGGACATCCTGCGGTGCGCCGGCGGCCTGCCCCCCATCTGGCACGTCGTGGTCGAAGACCATGCTGATGAGCGTCCGCTCGGCAGCGGCAGGGTGACGGGAGAATGCCTGGCCGGCGAGAACGGCGACGGGTACAGCTCTTCGATCAGCGAACTCATCCGACAGCCACCTCACTCCCACCCGAAACGGTAGAAGCTACCGAGCCATCACAACAGACCGACCCACAACTACGCAGGTCAACAGGTCACTTCAGGAGAGCCGCACCCATCTGCTTTGCACTGGTACCCCCTTATGATGCGTGCCAAGGATTGCTGCTCGGCGGTGGATTGCAGGACGCCTCAACTTAGGTATCGCCGAATGAGGGGCACCAAGCTTTTCGAAGGTCATCGAAACGTGTTTGATGGTGAAGCAACCGTCAGTGGCGCGGTGGGCGACGTCTCCGACCGCGAGACCTCTCTGACCCGGTCAGGCGTGCGGCTACCCCCTGTGGTGCGTCGCTGGTTTTAGCCTCGATCTTTCGTGACGGTCTGCCGAGGTAGTCGGCGGACCGTTTCGCGTTCCGTGGCTATTGACAGGCAGGCCAGTGGCCCGACTGACGTGTCGGGTCGGCGCGGAGTTCCACTAGCACTCCTTGTCCGAGGCGTTGCGTTGACCACTTGAACTCGCACCGATGAGAGGGCGCAAGCGTCCTGCGAGCAACCGCGCGGTCCGGCCAGGGACTGAGAGTCCGGTGTTTATACCTTGCTCGCGACCACCATGTAGTTCTCGGCCTCAAGATCGAACGTGCTCAGTTCCGTTTGGAGTCCGACCCGGTGCAGCTCGACTTCGAGTTCCTCG
>Ga0307511_10003078_pt1 | contig 17207 bp, 22 predicted proteins | sample 13_EM_MG_FD_200266 | JGI IMG/M metagenome (GOLD analysis project Ga0307511, IMG submission 200266) | Populus trichocarpa ectomycorrhiza microbial communities from riparian zone in the Pacific Northwest, United States - 13_EM | ecosystem: Host-associated > Plants > Roots > Unclassified | place... | reverse complement strand
TCTTAACTGCGTAGCAGGCGTCTCAAGTGACGTTGATAGCTGCGCTACTGCGGGACTTACAACTGGTATGGCTGCGGAGCAAACACACGCAAAGCTGATGCGGTGACCTGGTTAATACTCTCTGGATCCTACTCTCAATCGTCGACCCAACCCAATGTAGTAAACCTCGTCTGGTTTTTCAAAATCCATAGAACTTTCAGCCGATGGCCTTGAATGTTTCCCGAGCATTTCGTGTTAAACTACCAACCCTCCCTCCCTCGAACCACCCTGTCGTGGAGCCAGGCGGCCACTGCCACGACGTGTAATCGACGAACCTGTTATGTCACAGGAATAGTTGATGGTGAATCTCAGACCTCAGCCGGAATATAGAACACCTACTGGAGTCGCTAGATGTGGTGTCCGACTGACCATCAATACCCGTTTCCAGGGTTCCATCCGTGTCAGCAGGTGGCCTCAACATCGACGTGTCCCCATTTAGGCCTAGAAGAACGGTTCTGGCGTCCGCCCGGTCGCCAGGTTGAGGTTTCCAACAACGCTGCACCACACTCCATATATCGTCTGTGAACAATCCCCTCTCATCCCCCCGAGGTCTCTCAGGGCGTTCGCCACGCAGGACCTTGAGAACGAGGACCCTAGACAGCGCAAATGGCGCACGCCCGCTGAGAACCTCATACACCACCATTCCCAGCGCGTAACAATCCGATTCCTTGGTCGGATTACTCTCCCTCAAACCGAAACTCTCCGGGTCCAGGAGTTCTGGACTCATCCACGGCGTCGTACCGCCTTCGATACATGAAGATAAAAAGGTCTGCGGATCCGAGATCATCGTGATCAAACTGAAATCTGATATACAGGCGCGGCGGCTGCGGTTGATCAAGACGTTGGCCTTAGGGACGCGTGAGCCGGTGGAGAGGTAACTGGGGGGTTCAAACACGTACCCCCTTAAGATCCCCGTGTATTATTCCCTGGTCGTGCATGTAGATCAACCCCGTAGCGACATCGCCAAGCTACAGTAACCGTCAATACCGGAAGCAGGGGCTCCGAACGAGAAACATACAAGTGCCAACCGATCTGCATTGATATCCGCCTTCACAAACTCGTTGATGTTACCATTTATCATCCACTCCGATACCATCACGAATCGGGTCTCGGTCATGGTAACACCTAGCAGTGGCAACACGTTCGGGTGATGAAGTGCCTTCCATGTCACAACCTCCTTGCAGAACTTCTGTACGGAATGTGGTCAGCTTGTTGATGCACGCGAGTCAAGGATAACACACTCTTCTAATCCTTTCAAAGTCACTTGTTAAGTACACCCTCAGAACCTTGACTGCGACGTCCTCTCCCTGATAATGGCCCTTCCACACGTCTGCAAACCCACCATGACCCTGTGGGGTCTCCATTGGGTCATAGCAAAGCGGAATCGACACTGATTTCGGAAGCAAGGCTTGGCGGCCACATATCCTGTACATCGTGCGCAAGCATCTCCTGCGGATACATTGCGGAAGGTCATCCAACGCCTGGTCGACCGGGAGTGGGAGATTTAGTGGGAATTGACCGACCCACCCTTCGGGGGCAGGAAAGTGTGGATGCTCACCTCGTCCACCGTATCAACGAAAGTTTGGGCATCGTCTCCAGAGAGATATCCGACCACCTCAATCTCATTACGATCGGTGAAGATGGATGTCAACAGAGAGATGCGCTCGTCTGTGGAAAGGGGGTAGCTGATCAACTGTTTCCAGGCTGGAGGGTCACTACAGTTGAGGATACAGTCAAGCTAACTATCGTCGGAATTATTGGGAACTCACGGGGTGAGGAGTACTCGCAAGGCTTCTGAAACTTCCGGGCGGAAGTGAGGGTCATGACTCCAGCAGCGTTGCATCAATATCCACAAATTTTCTGTGAAGGTTGGATACGTCGGCTGTGGCGGGCGCCTACCTTGAGTTATGGCCACCACAGCCGTGACGGACGAACAATCACTGAACGGAACCGCTCCAGTGAACACCTGTACCGATGCGGGACGATAATTGGTCGGGGTTCCACGCACTGATCATCCGTGACGTACCTCAACCATGACCATCGCGAAGGAGAAGACGTCCGCTTTCTTGCTGTCTGGCCCCTCGTTCAAGACTTCCGGCGCAGTCCATCGCGTGGTGTGGTCGTGTTGGCACAAGGTATTCAGCTCGGAACCGATACCCGTGGTGACCGTAGCAAGACAAAAATCCGTGATCCGCGCATGGCCTGCAGCATCCACCAGGATGTTTGGCTGGACGCACGTCAACGCGGTGGCGAAGCTGGAGTTAAAGCAACCACGTACCCCTTTGAGGTCCCCGTGAATCACATTACAGGAGTGGAGGTAACAGAGGCCCTTGGCGATGTCAGATGACTGGCAACGCGGTAAGCGTGTGGTGAATACAACAAGAGGGATACCTACGAGTCCAAGCCGGTTCGTGTCCGGGTTTTTCTTGATGTACTCCGCCAGGCTCCCACCGGTCATCCACTCTGAGACAAGCTGGAGAGGAGTGGGGGTAACGCCGAGAAGCGGGACGATATTTGGGTGTATCAAACGTTTCCACACCACGGCCTCTTGAAAGAGGGTCTGAAACCCGTCAACAACGGGAAGCGGTGAGTGTAATGGCCCCGATAACGTACTTTGGCGGCGGTCTCTGGATCGCCCTTAGAGTACACCCGAACGCGTTTGATGGAAACCCTTGTGTCGTTGAAAATCCCTTGGTACACATCGCCGGAACCCCCTGGGGTGAAGGGGAGACTGCCGACGCCACGGAGAGAACCAGTAAGTTTGTACGATGTCGGGAGTATCGCCCTAGTGCCGCATATGTTTCTGAGTTCGCACAGACACTTCTGGAAAGCAGTGCCGGAAGAATCGAGACCATCGAGGGTCTAAAATTGCTTAAGTGGTCAGCGGGGGAGGGCGATGTGGCAGCGCACTTTGTCCAAATAGTCAACAAGCCACAATAAATCATCGCCCTGGATGTTTGGCGCACATCGCCGGTACTCCTCCTCACACAGGATGCGGCTTAGTTGGTCATGGAACCCAGATGAGGACCTGTCGAGGCTGTGGAGTTGTTGTAAGGCCGGGGGACTGAGTGGTGACATGGGAAATAGTCTCAAGCAGGATAGCGAGCAGCAGAAGGGCGTGGCAGATGGGAGTGTATATATACTAGAGGCCTCGCCCAATCCACGAGACGGATCGATGTATCGATGGACCTATCACAGGTCAGATACGCCTACCAATCTGCGCTGGCACATCCAGATGTTATGCCCGAGGACAGCGAGAGTGTACACCGCCTAAACGACCAAGTCATAGACACCTTTTGGCGCTGTGAGGATAACTGGAAACCTCAGATGGAGTGTTCAACCGGAAAGATCCTCCTGGGTATGTGGGGCTAAACGGTTACGTGACACGTTGGGACGCGCAACCTTCCAATTCGGGCGTCCCCAGAGGTCCGCCAGTGTGCGGATTCGTAGTTGGGTACAAACGGAACGCTCCTAGGTCTACGAGCGACACAAATAAATATTCCAGTAATCAAAACCACTTGATACACCCTCGAACAAATAGGGAAAACCTGTTAAGATATCGACTCCTGCGCGGCGGGATGTGTCCTCGAGTATCCTGCTCGTCCACTGTACCCACCCAATTGGCAATTAACCAAACCTCACGCTTCCTATCACAATGGAGCTTATCCTCTCCATCAAGATCCGCAGAATTTCCTAGTGATGACTTTGAACGTTTTCCGGGCGTTACGCGCCAACCTGCCAACGGGACGACGAGGACGTTGCGGCGAGGCCACGAGTTCTTCGCTACAGCACTTGACCGGCAAACCTGTTGTACCGCGTAAGCTAGAGGCTAGATAAAACAGAGAAAACATACTATAAGCGTCAAGAGAGGTCCCTGACTGACCATAAACATCTTTCTCTGCATATCCACCCATGCTAGACCTCGACGATGGCGGATCCCCCTCCAGATTCAGGAGTACGGATTTGGCGTTTATCCGGTCACTGGGCTGGGGTTTCCAGCAGAGTTGTACAGTGATCCAGATACCGTCCGTGAACAGTCTTCCCCTATCTCCTCGAGGTCTCCCAGGGCGTTCGCCTTCCAGCACCTTTCGAGCCAAGGCAGAGTCCTGATTCGGCGCGTACGGTTTCAGTCCTGCGAGAATTTCGTATATCACCATCCCCAATGCATAACAATCCGATTCCTTCGTCGGACGACTCTCCTCCAACCCGAATCTGCCGGGGTCAAGAAGTTCTGGACTCATCCATCGAGTCGTACCACGCTCCATGCGTAAGGACAAAAGGTTTGATCTGACTGGGACTATTGTGGATAGACCGAAGTCCGCGAGGCAGGCACGACCGGTGTGGCGAATCAGAATGTTCGTCTCAGGGCCGGATAAGTTAGAGCGGAGGTGGGATACTGTGGGGTTTGAACACATACCCCCTTGAGATCCCCGTGAACTATCCCCTGGTCATGCATGTGATACAATCCCCTGGCGACATCTTGAGTCTAATTGTGGGGCTGTCAATGACAAATGAGAATGATGCTTTTGAACGAAAGACATACAAGCAACAAACGATCTGCGTCCGGGCGCTCCTTCATGAATTCGTTGACGTTTCCATTTGCCATCCACTCTGAGATAACCGCGAACCGAGTTTCGGTCATCATCACCCCCAACAGGGGCAACACGTTCGGATGGCGAAGGCCCTTCCACATCACAACCTCCTCGCAGAACCTCTAGAGGGACACAGTCAGTTTGCGGATGCATAGTCGAGAACAGCCGACCTTTCTAATCTGCTCGATGTCACTGGTCAAGCACACAGTTAAAACCTTCACCGCAACCTCCCCGCCACTGTGTCGACCCCTCCACACGTATCCAAACTCGCCGCTGCACGATGGGTGCACTTTTTGGTCTGATTGTAACTCGACTTTGAGCGACCTTGGAATCAGGGCTTGGCGACCACAAATATCGGATAAATAGTCCATGCATCTCTTGCGAACCGGTGGTTCAAGGCTGCCCAACTCCTATTCGACAGGACGCAAAAGTTTGAATCGGGATCGGTGGACATCTTCGAGGGCAACCTACTTTGTCTATAACATCAACGAAGGCCTGGGCATCTTCCCCGTGGAGCTGCTTCGCTACCTCGAGGCCATTCTGCTCAGAGAATATACCCGTAATAAGAGAGACGCGCTCTTGTGTGTTGAGAGCGTCGCTGATTAGCCGTTTCCAGGCGGGAGGCTGGCTGCGCTCGAGAGAATGGTTGAAATCAGAGAGTACATGATCGGCGGAGAGGAGTGAAAACTCACGTGCCACACAAAACTTTCAACGCCTCTGAGGCTTCCGGGCGCAAGTGAGGGTCTTGATCCCAGCAGCGTCGCGCCAACGCCCACAGCTCATCTGTAAAGGTTGGATGGGACGGTCGTAACGGGCGTCTGCCCTCTATTATGGCGAAAACAGCCACAGCAGCCGAAAGATTATTGAACGGAACCGCCCCACTGAACACCTGTATTGGTGTGAAACGATGGTAAGGTGCGGCTCCATCCACAGGAGGCCCTCCGCGACGCACCTCAATCATGACCATCGCGAAGGAGAAAATATCCGCTGGCTTACTGTACGACCCATTATCGCCATATAGAATCTCTGGTGCGAGCCATTGTGTGATGAGACCTTGGTCGTTCGGTCCACTCTCGGTAGAATCACGGTTCCGGGCAACTGTTGCATGACCAAACCCCGTAATACGCGCGTGGCCGGCAGCATCCACGAGGATATTCGGCTGTACGAGTGTCAATACGACGGCAAAACTGGAGTTGAAGCAACCACATACGCCCTTAAGGTCTCCGTGAATCACGTTGCAGGAGTGGAGGTAACAGAGGCCTTCGGCAATGTCAGATAACTGGTAACAGGGTAAGCGTGTGGTAAATACGACAAGAAGGACACCCACGAGTCCAAGCCGGTCCGTGTCTGGGTCTCTCTTGATGTATTCTGCCAGGCCCCCACCGGTCATGTGCTCTGAGACGAGCTGGAGAGGAATGGGAGCGACGCCGAGAAACGGAACGATGCTTGGGTGCTTCAAGCGTTTCCACACCACAGCCTCTTGATATAGGGCCTGTGAAACCCGTCAACAATGAGAAGCGGTGAGTGAAATGGCCCCGACAACGCACTTTCGCGGCAGTCTCTGGATCACCTTTGGAGGAGTACATCCGAACGCGTTTGATGGAAACCCTCTCGCCATCGAGAATCCCTTCGTACACTTCGCCGAAACCCCCCGGGGTGAAGGGGAGGCTGCCGACGCCATGGAGAGAACCAGTGAGTTTGTACGATGTCGGGAGTATCGCCCTAATGCCACATATGTTTATGAGTTCGCGCAGACACGTTCGGAAAGCAGGACCGCAGGGATCGAGAACATCGAGAGCCTAAAAAACGACTTAAGCGGAGAAAGGGGGAGAGCGGCGTGGCGACACACCTTATCCATGTAGTCAACAAGCCCATCAAGGTGGTCCCCTTGAAGGTTTGGCGCGGATTGCCTGTACTCTTCTCCGTAAAGAATGTTGCTGAGTCGATCGGGGAACCCGAGTGAGGATGCATCGAGGCTGCGAAGTTGTTGCAAGATATCCCGTGGAGTCATGGCGAATTATCCCGGCTAGGATGAGGGTTCACTAGTGGGCGAACAGAATGCCTGTCGCTGACGAGATAACCTATATGTACCAAACGCCTCCCTTGGTCCACGAGGCGTGGATGGGAAGTTGATGCAAACTGTCACAGCGCTCATCCTCACGAACAGACGAGGAACTCACAGCTGTTTGTATATTGATGAGCCGTTTACACCTACCTATTGTTTGGCTTTTGATGGTATTTGGGCTCCGCGCCCCGCGTCTCGGCATCTGCGGGTCCACAACACTCCAGGTCGGTCGGTGGTCTGGTTTGTCCACTCGCTTTTCGGTTCACAGGCCACCAACATACGACCCGCAGGATAATGCCCCTATGTTATGAGTTGCGTGTAGGGTCCATCCCCGACTTCACACATCGTCCTGGGGTGCCGAGCTTCCCGGGATCAAAATGTAAACAGCGCACTGGGGCTGTACAGGAGTTTTGAGTTAGAATACATTCTGCGCTCACGCGTGCGTGTGTGCACTGGATTTACCCGTCTTGGGCTGATGTATCAGGGGCTGTGACAGGTTTACTGGCCAATCCCCACTCAGGTCGTATCAGTCTCCCACCCACGCGCTTCGTGGATAAGGAGGAGTTCGGTCCATATCCGATATTCTCGTCAGTGACAGGTATTGAGTATGTGCTTATCAACCGGGCGTACTGGACAGCGGGATTCTCGAGGACACATGGTACTGCCGCGCGGGAGTCGCTGTTGTATTGACGAGTTGTTCCACTTGATTCGAGATTACTTAGGTATGTGTCAAAAAGTTGTCGTTGTCGGTACCTCAGCAAATACATCAATAATAATACATCGATTTGACCCGTCTATAGATATGAGTGCAGGTAACCATACGAGATCGTATACGTGACCACAAGCGCAAGTTTAAATCATCGTGAGGGGCGTTCGTCGGCCCCAGGTTTCCTCGATCGCAAAAACGCTGTCAGAACATTGAAAATCACCCGAAGTTGATCCCTACCCCGCGACAATATGGCCGTCCCCCGTGCCCTCCTTCCTTGAACACCGAGATCCACCCCCGGCCCACTGGCGTTATCAACATTGCTAGGAGGACTAGGGGACATAGAGCCCGTTCTGGAAACCATCCTTTTCGGTGTGTTCGAAACGGGGGCCGTTTGCAGACGTAGCCTCTTATCACAGTTGGACAATTCAGTGCCTGTTTCTTGCCTAACTGGGTGGTCTGGTTCTAGGAGAACTAAAGACCGGTTGTCATGGTGAGCGTGGTCCGATTCTAGACAAGCGACTGCAGTCACCTTCTAGCTTCATGGATGGTTGTGCAGGGGATAGGTCCTTAGGAAGAGTGACTGCGACCACGTCCGGGGTTTGTGCCATCCCAAGATCTAGGAAAGGGGAGTAAGTACATCAGTCCACGTTGCCATTTATGGAAACACGCTGATTACCTGGTTCGATGTCCAGGACCTGGACACTCGACGTCGAAAACTGATCGTATATAGCGTGTACGTTCCACCGCTGTTCTCGCCTCCCACTCCAACAGGTGTTAATCATGTTCCATGTATGATCATGCACCCATCGGGTGTTTGTCGGGCGAGGTGGTCGGTCGCCGGCGACAACGTGGAAGATGATGGTACCATCCCGAGCACTCCCGTACGGTAGGATCTCCGTGAGTGTCTTATAGCAAAGTTGTGATACCAGTGGAGACGCGAGGAGTGAACGAACGAACCTCGTAGGCGGTCATCACGAGGGAGTAAACGTCACTCTCCTTCGAGGGGCTGCTATTCAAGAGGCCGAACTGTGATGGATTCAGCAGTTCCGGCGCCATGTAACGGACGACTCCAGGCTTGGACGTTGTTGTGCTGCCTGGCTCTATGACAGTTGTATCGGCGATGATACCCGTGATCCCGTAGTCTCCGAGGCACGCATTACCCTCCTCAGTGATCAGGATGTTCCCCTAGACATAGCAGGCATCAGCGCGTGTATAAATCTGAAAACTCTGATCACGGACTGGATTTATATCGCTGTGTACTATATCCACCGAGTGTAGGTACTCAAGACCACAGGTAGCCTGTGCAAGCTAAAGAGGACGGGATCTCAGGTTGTTTGTTTGTGATAATTGTGGCGAGCGCTTACCAGCTGTAATCGATTGGCCCCCTCATGTTTCTGGATGTATTCAACAATATTTCCGTTCTGTAGCCAAGGAGTGATGATGCCAAAGGAGAATACCGACGAGGAAACCCCAATGAAGGGTATGACGTTCGGATGGGAAACGTACTTCCACGCTATGATCTCACGGTAGAACCTCTGATTGAGATTAGGTTGAGCCCGCCCTCTCGTTGGAACTGGGGACTGCCACACACCCGTTTGATCTTTTCCAGATTTGCCGCCGTATCGGTCCGAAACCCCTTTACACACACTGGATTCCCATCATGCAGGCCTTCCCAAGTATTCGTGAATCCGCCCGAAGCGTAAGGGATACTGTCTTTTAGTGTCACCCCAGGTGGGCAGTACGACCTAGGTAGGACGCCGTGCATTGGTGAAATTTTGCGTAGTACCCTGAAACACCTCTTCTTTAAACTCGGATTCACCGTGGGGGATGACCCTGACACGACCTGATCGTTGAGACTTAGCACGTGGGGAGGATGTCGTAGGGTGGGGTGTACCTTGTCAAGGATTTCTGCGATGTTCTCCGCATCTACTGAGCGGAGTGGGGGCGAACCATCGAGCGACTTCTCAGCCCACAATATCGTAGAATCGATGGAGGGGGGAAACTGGGGCTGGATCCAAAACCCTGCAATGTCTTCGAGAGTGACAGGAGGAGACTCTGGCGAAGGATTCGCCTCAGCACTGGGCCCTTATGTCCAAGACTCTGGGACTCACCCCGCGTGAATTGGGATCTTGCGGGCATGTCAGGAGGATGCGGAGAAGGAAAGTAAGCCTTCCTTTATCGGAGGCTGTCCAAGTAATGGTAATATAGACGTCGACTTAGCCACGCGTCGGACACGAGCCAGGCTCGGGGCAGCCCCCAACTGTGACAGTCCTGTGTAGTATGTAAGCTCCCATCACAGATCAGCGCCCTCTTGTCACCATCGTGGGTGAACCGAATCCTGATAATCCTTGTGATTGTTCACTGTGTGAAATCAACGTCCGAAGAACTGGTACCGGATGGCTCGCCTATTATCGATAACTATCCTTCCACCCACTCTGCCGCGAGTTCTGAAGTTAGTCGCCCTGTTCACCGTTGTTCAGATGCAGAGATTGACTGACCGACAAAAAATAAGCGCTCCATTTTTCGATGGTGCGATACTCGAAACCTGGTCGCAACGAGACCACTCGCTAAACCCCACCGTCGTATCTACAGTGGGACCCCCTAAACGCTAAAGGCTAGAGAAGGGTGTTGCGCAATCCGCCCTGACCCAGGTTATGCCTCGCACCCCCTCCGCACGCAAACAGTGACAGGGACATCGACGGTTGGAAGCCGAGTTCTTGGACGCGATTTCAAACGATTTCTCTCCTGCCAACCTGGCTGGATTCGGGTGACTTTGAGCAACGATCGCCCGCTCCTCATTTCTTTCACCACAGATCTTCCCTACGTCCGTCCCGCTTGTCCCTCCCTCCCTCTCCGCCGATTTCTTGGCGCTAATGACTTTCCCCTGACCACTCTCAATCCCCGACCACCTCGTAGGTTCCTGGACCTTCTCTCACTCGACTCAGCCTCTCCGCTCGTTTCGTGTCTAGCCATTTTGGACCGGAAATACGCGGCCTTGGTATTGGCTGGAACCTTGTTTGCCAGGCGCGGTGAAGCAACTTTTCGTTCAGTGGAGCAAATCTTAATCGTTGACAGGCTCAACACAAGAAAAAGTGGAGGTGAGGGGCGAGGCATCTAGCAGTGTATGCTCCTCCTGTACTCACGTGGGAGATACGTTGTATGTGTTGTGACTTGAGATAAAAATAGTGTGAGGAATATCAGTTTCTGGGGCCCTTCACCAAGACTTTCGGAATCTTCAAACTAAGGCTTCAAGCTTCAAGCCTCGCGTTCTATTGGTACTATCAAATAACGTCACATGTAAAGGTACCACAACATGTTAAACGTGTTCCAACTCGTCCACCGGCCAGCACAGTCCCCTTAAAATCGCAAGACGAATATGGTAGCTAACAGTAGCATGTAGCTATCTACCATAGAGATCCGGGTAACCAAAATCAAATGTGTCGGGAGCCACTGTTGTTCTAACACGGTTTTTGGGGCGTCATCTAGCGTGACTTTACAGTGGGAGGCCGACGACGCCTGTTTTTCACTCTCATGGTGGCCCTAATGATATATTTGTAACTTGTTCGCATCTCAGGCCCTCGTTCCTTCCGCGACGCTAACATGTGGGAGTGAGCGTGGCGGGCGGTACGGGGAATATTCTCGAGGAGAGTGCGTGACCCACCTGCTGCGCTTCTGCCCGCGGCTCTCAGTGACTGATGTGACGAGAAATTTAACATGTTGTGTTAAAAAGCTCTTCCTGTCTTCGTGGTCGTCTCGAGAGGGAAGACCATTCCAAACAATTATATATATATTTGAGCGCAAGCCTGAGATGCTAACCTAAGGACTTGTGTGATTTTCCACGCGAGAGACAGTGACGCGGGCGGGTTGTTGGCGAGAGAGTGGACATTTTACATGTGACGTTATTCGATAGTATTCCTGCTCCATGGTTCACATCGCGCCCATGGTTCCCATTCCCCAGCCTAATGTACTACCACGCCCTCACGCGGCGTGGGGGCACCCAATACACAACAAGGGATACGCTCGAAGGAGGTGGACCACCATCACCTCTGTTCTCCCATTACACACCTTGCCGTCGACTCCGTGGCCGCGCCAAGACCTCCTTTGTCTGAATCGAAGGCTGTCAACGTCTACCTTCTTTGGATGGCGGAAAGATGCGGATGCTATGTACATGGCTTGGGACGCTAGTGGACCCCGTCGGTTGTTGCCGACCCATTCAGAAAATCGGAGAGGCGGTGCCAAAGATGAGCCGCAGCAACTACTAGGAAGGCAGCTGAACACAAGGGATCCGTTGACTGTTATACGTTTGTATTTCTTCGCGGACGCCGGTGACGGCAGGATACTAGCAGTTGCTTCGTGGGGTGCCTCACGCCTATGTACGAAACGTGCGTCCAGAACAAGCCCGGCCTCGTGTGTTTTGTTATTCCTCCACCAGTCTCGCCGGCCGGGTGTGATCCCGCATGGTGCTGTGCAATCCATCCTAGTAAGCGATGCTAATGGGAACCGAAGCCCCGCCAAGTGGCGCTCTGGCTGCCTCCACCGCCTCCCTTGATGGGCTTCGCGCGGATCAGGATCCAGAGACCTTCAACCTCTGTGGGCCGCGTTCCAGCTATATGGGACGCACCCCGTCCGGGTAGAAATAGGTGCAGAAAATTCGAAGGGGATTTCACCAGCATTTGATGAGGTGTGCTCTGTGACATCTACTGCCCTCCGGATCGGTTCGTGGCGATCGGGCGGGGCCTCCGGCAACCTCTAACGCCCTTCCGGTAAAGTTTGCCCAAACGACTGGGTCGCCCTGGGCCGTTTTGGCGATGTTTGGGAAGCCAGTTTATAATGATAAATGAGTGGCACCAAAGACGTTCTGTGTGTACAAGAGAGACTGGAGATGACGTTCGAAACGCCTGGGAGGTAACTCAATGGAGACTGAAGTACTGATGTCCCACGCCGGCATCGTCCCGGAAGCTCGGAGGCACAGCGCCAATCCGCATTGTATCCGAGTGAGCACCAAACGGACGCGTCTGAGACTACGTCGGGAGGAATCCTGAAACAATGTTGATGACCGGATCCGAGCCGACGCAGGCTTGGTTGCTCGACATCGGTCCCGGTTTGTCACTCCCGCTCTCACAAACCTGAGCGTGGAGATTAGAAAGGGACGCACCTCGGTAGTAGCCCTACCGCTTCCCACCATCGGTACCAGTTATCGGATGGTTGGCCCACCGTGACCCGCGCTAGTATAAGCCAGTTCTTGGGAAGTCGTCAGGAGTGGGACTTAATTCCCCGTAACATCCTGGTGTTTAGGGATGAAATCGCTTTGATGTCGGAGTGTGAGCCTGCCGTCGGTCCCACGGAACGGAACACCTCACTACCTCTGCGCAACACATCGTTGGTAGGTAACCTAGGACCTCTCGGCCACGAGCTCTTGCGGCAGATTCTCCCGACGTTCCGCCCGGTAGCGGCGAGTTGCTGACGTTATCGACACTTTCCCGTATATATATCGCCCACTGGTATGAGGTTCATCCGCAGGCAGGGGGCAAATCCTATGGAGACATTACTTCGTCAGCTGAGGAGGTTGGATTACTGTCTGTGTGGCATGCCATCACGACGTAAGAGGAAGGAGAAAACGGCCGCGTCGCCGGGACAGTCTGTAAATATTAATGATACCTGTCCAGTGGACTGAGCGTGCGATCACCTGTAGGGTTATAGCACGGGTGACGTGCACACTTGCAATCGCAACCTTCTGATTCACAGTGGTTTGGTCTGTCGTCATGGACTCTGGCGGGCCGTCCGGATCGGGAACCCAAATCAGACGCCGGCAAATCCCGCTCCGAAAACGCGTCCCGCCACGACCGTCATCAGCTTCGGGTCCAGCTTCGTCCGCTGGGGTCATGCATATCCCTTCTCCACTACGGACGTCCTCACTTCTACTCCTCTGTACACTATTACTACCATCCGTCTGGGCCCTGCATGAATACGAGGCCGGGGTCGTTGATTGGCAAAAGACTTTCATCGGTGTTCCGAGGACGGATGAACCTCAAGCTGCCCCGAGTTTTCTGAGGGTGAAGGCGAAGGGAAATGAGACAACGAGTCTGGTAATTTCTGCAACTGAGACGACGATTGGGGCGGTTCACCCTGTCGATGGGAGTGTCGGTGAGTGTGCATCGATGTGATGACGCCTCACGGCTTGGCGTATTTATCTTGTCGGCTGACCCTAAATTTCTCGCGACCGATAGCATGGAGGCACGTTTTTCAACCCTCGGACCCCGTACTAGGATATTACAAGAGCGGGAATGGTGGGTCGAGACGCACACGATATCGCACTTCACCTCGCTTAGGACTTTTTGGGTTTTCGTTTAGTCGTTGCGACGCTTTCTGGAGCAGGCGGTTCCGTTCTTCGCGTACTCGACTCCCTCGAGGGCACAATAATCCACGAAAAGAAGTTACACCACCCGGAAAATGGCCAGCTGTACAACCCGAAGACGCTTGGGGTTCATGTCGCTTTCGGAGCGCTGAAGACGACAGAGGGCGGTCAGGAGGCAAAGGACCTATTTGTCTTAACAAATGGTCATACGGTATATCGCATTGATGGGATGAATGGGGATTTAGTTTGGGCGTGGACTGCTCCGGAACAGACGTGCGTGGGCTACTTCGGTCTGGGTTCTTCGTGGGCTGATCGCACTTTAGTTCCCTGGTTGTGCTTGAACACCTTGCGGTCACGGATTCCACGATATATGCTATCGGGCTTGCAAAATCATACGCTTCGTACACCCTCCACGCCACGGCACTCTCCGCGGAAACCGGAGAACTCTTAACAACACAAAATATCCCCTCAAGTATTGCGAACGGCTCAGAAGATTTCTTCACGCTCTCTCCGCCCACTTCCGAGGGTCCTCACCTCGTGTGGATCGAGAAGGGTACCGTGAAATCCGTGGCCCTGAACCCGAAACTCACGAACAAACCTCGAAGTCTCAAAGGCTCTTCGAGTACTAGAATTACTGATGTCGGGTTATCGGAACACGGGCTATTCGTCACCAGGAAAGAGGACGGGACTGCATCCGTGTTCAAATTGAATCAAAACGTCATAGAGTCCATTTGGGATTTCGCTGATTCGGTCAGTGGGTGTACCGCAGTGCCTCAACCGTTCACTGAAACGACCCCGCCGCAGGCAAACTCTAACAAGAACACTGATTCGATGTACACTGGTGCAGTTGACAAGGATGGGAACCCATATGTCGGGAGGATGTACTGGTCCTTCACTCTCCAAGTACGTGATCTTAGATCCTGGGTAGAGCTTGTTTGTCATTAACCGCCCCGTGTAGACCGGTGTTCTGCACGTCTTCACGCCTCACCTCCTTGAGGGGAAGGGAATGGTTACTGGATGGACCTTCCCGTTCAACACAAACAACGATGGGATCATCAGCCACGTAATACTTCCCAGCATCCGCCACCCTTATTGCGACTGATCACATTGGTCGCTCTAGTACGCACTGGACGTGGTCAACCCCGATGGTCTGCAGGTTCTTTCGCGGATCGTGGCTACCACTACCACAGGAGCCGTTCAGCTGTGGCTGGAAGATAAGTTGCAGTGGACGAGGGAGGAATCTCTGTCTACCGTTGCAATCGCCGAGTTTGTCGAACTCCCTGAACGCAAGGCGATTCAGTCCAGTGCTGCAGAAAGCGAAAACTTCGTCAGCCGTGTACTGAGGCATATTTCTGACGCTCAGGTGAGTTCTTTCCTTTCTGACATTCTGCAATGTTGGTTGACCTGCGCCCCGCCTCGTTAGAGCTTTCCTCGATACCTGGTGGGATTCGTCAAGCGATTCGCTACTGCGTCCTACGCTTCTGTCTCCGCCGCGATTTCGCATGATTCTGGGCTCTATCGTGATGAATTCGGGTTCAAGAAGATTATTGTCGCTGTTACCCAGCATGGGAAGGTCTTCGGTATCGACTCGAGCAACGGACATGTTGTCTGGAGTCGGGTCCTTGGACTCGGTTCGGTTGCAAGCGTCGGGGGTGTAATCGTCCCCACGAAGATGTTCGTCGTGAAAACCGTGTCAGACGGAGAAGTTCCACAGGTTGCGTTGTTGACCACTCGACGTGGTTTCGACGTGCGTCCAGACGTGATACTTGCTTCGATCTGCACTAGAGGCTGACATCCCATCTAGGACACCGTCAACACGGTCGTATATCACATCGACGCACTCACTGGCAAAGACGAGGCGAATGGCTCCCCAGATGACGATATCCTGCAAGGAACGGCAATATTCCCCGGACTAGCCTCCGAAGCGTACCTCCTCCCCTCGCGAACGAAGACTATCGTTCTCCTCGACTCAACCAACAACATCCACCTCTACCCTCGAGCGGACGAAAACGTTCAAGCCTTTGGAGAACTTGCACCATCGCTCCGGTTTTCCCTGCAGACCAGCAGCCACGGCCTACACGGATACCAGATTGTGCAGGACTCGAACGACAAGAATGCATTTTCAGCCTACCAGACTTGGTCCCTTTCTATGCCGAACAATGAGCTGATTCACTCCATCATTCGACCCACCCGAGGACCTGTCGCCTCCCTCGGTAAAGTCCTTGGAGATCGTACCACCCTTTATAAGTACCTTAACCCACACCTTTTCGCCGTGACCACTGCTTCAAAGCCATCTCCGAACGCGGTTTGTTCGGTATACCTCGTGGACGGGTCGAAGGGATCCGTGATTTATCACGCGAGCGTTACCTCGACGAAGGGCACGTGCAGCATCGAGGCAGTGTTGACTGAGAATTGGTTGGTGTACGGTTATTATGACGAAGACTTTGCTGGGAACCACCAGACCAAAGGGTACCGAATTGTGTCGGTGGAAGTGTATGAAGGAAAGGGGATCAACGATAAGACCCGCAGGTGCGGTAGAGTCGAACGTAACTAACCGTTGCTGACGAATATTCCCTTCTGTAGCTCTGAGTTGTCATCACTGTCGGATAAGGCACTAGATACCCACTTCCACGAGAGGTCGTTCGAGACGAACCAACCCGTCGCGGCGTTGGCCACAACATCAACAAAGTTTGGGATGACCTCTAAGGACATCATCAGTCAGTCCAGATCTCCCTGGCGCTCTGTCCGTAAACCTGACAACTTTCCACCAGTCGCAACCAAGAAGAACCAGATACAGTCGCTCCCGAGAAGGTTGCTTGACCCCCGCCGGCCCAAGACTGACCCAACCGCCCAGCAGCAGGAAGAGATGCTGATCAAGTACGACCCCGTTATCCCTGCCGACCCACGGCTCGTAATTTCTCACAGATACGAGGTACGTGCGGAACTGATCCCAATTTAATTCTTGGTGTTGATGATTAGTTGTTTAGGTTGCGAACGTTCGAAAGATAATCACCTCTCCTGCCCTTCTGGAGTCGACTTCTCTGATTTTCGCCTATGGTCTCGACTTGTTTGGAAGCAGGGTGACACCATCGAACACGTTTGACGTTCTGAGCGAGAGTTTCAACAAGGTTCAGTTGGTGTTGACAATTGGAGGGTTGACCGCTGCTATCGCTATCGCTAAACCGATGATGAAGAGGAAGAAGTTGAAGGAACGGTGGTTCCAGTAGATATACGTCTTGAGTCTTTATTGAGGTAGATTTGTTGGAATAGGTACAAATTTAACCACACATTGGGTCCTTACGAGGACGGGGGATCACCCAGCTTCCAGCCGTTGTAATTTCGATAGACCGCTTTCCACAGAATAGGCCCAATTTGTTGTTTACTTTTTGATCGTATTGGAGTCCGGCAGCCCGGCTTCGCGGCATCAGCCAGTTTGCAACACTGGGC
>Ga0307511_10003077_pt1 | contig 17208 bp, 15 predicted proteins | sample 13_EM_MG_FD_200266 | JGI IMG/M metagenome (GOLD analysis project Ga0307511, IMG submission 200266) | Populus trichocarpa ectomycorrhiza microbial communities from riparian zone in the Pacific Northwest, United States - 13_EM | ecosystem: Host-associated > Plants > Roots > Unclassified | place... | reverse complement strand
GTTGGGCCATGGCAGATGGAAGATACATATGAAGATGTTGAGTATATGGATGGTGCTGATGCAGAGCTGATCCCTGACATACCTTCAGATTTAGGTAAAACTAGTATTAGTGCGCTCTGTGAATAGAAGTGTCTCAAAAACCGACCAGGACTCTTGTGCCCCAGTTTTCCCGGTAGCAGACCTGGCTAATTATCAATCGACTCCCAAGAAATAAACTCCCATATATATACAAATAACCTACAGTAGGTAAAGAGGGCCATATCCCATGGGAACATCCGAACAATGGATTGGAGTGGGGAGGGGAAGCCCAGAAACGAGGAGTTGTGGTACACTCCGTCTTTGATTGGTTCAATTCGAATTCGCGAAGTCGGGTTGTCCCGCATGACTAGGCCTCCACCGTCGAATTAAGCTCAAGGTGCAGACCTATGCATCCCACAATCTACGCGGGGACCAGACAATCGAATTATCATAAGTCATCAATAGCATTGTTCAATCGTTCGTTGATTTTAAGAACAATAAAACAACGGCTACAAGATAGTGGATGCCAACCAGACAACAGCCTTGGGAGATCCCAATATTGGACAGCTAAGTATATCGTAACCCCCTTCCGCTGTCTAGGGTATCGATCGTCATTGAGTGGGAGTAAGCCCTAGGTACCTGTGTATTAGTCTGGTTGCAACCAGACTAGCTGTGTATGATCTGCTACCAAAACCAGATACGTGGGCCGTTTCGTGGGGTAACCCAATTCCGGATTACTCATATGGTAGGGTAGATCTGCTTGTATATAATATTGGAGCCGTTCCTCTCGAATACAGAACAGACTATCCCTTCAGCGCATTCCCATCAAGTTAGCGAAGTCCCCAAGCTTAAGCCTCTATTTTTGACCCAATAAATATCTCTCTCGGTATCGCGATATCGTCCATCTCCGATTAGGCTACAAAAATGTCTGCCCCCTCCGATACTACGTACGCCGGGTCCTGCCACTGTGGCCAGGTCAAATACAAAATCGACCTTCCCACAGATCCCGCCACTTGGGAACTTAGCAAGTGCAACTGCACTATCTGCCACAAGAAGGGGTACCTCTCTATGAGGCCCAACGACGTCAAGAGCTTCACCTTAGTCTCCCCAGCTAGTATTGAAGAAGTCGGGGATTACACATTCGGGAGTGGTGCTATACATCACCGATTTTGCAAGAACTGCGGCATAAATTTGTTTGGTCGTGGGTGGATCGAAGCTGTTGGTGGAGATATCCTCATAATCAATGTCCAGACACTCGATGACGTGGATTTGTCAAAGACGAAGACGAAGAAGTACTGGGATGGGCGTGCGGAGAAGTGGAAGGAGGGTCCAGGGCCCGAGCCGGTTGCACCGGGGATGTGGTAAAATGCAGATTGTATGCCGGCAGGCATGTGGCATATGTATTTTATTTTTCCGAGAAACGTTATTTTGGAACATCTTTTTGAGTGTTTGATCCGCTTGTCTCTTTGGAAGATCCTAGTTTGGAGTGTCATGGGTATAAGAAGTAACAAATAAGAAAGATATATGGTAGGTTTTATTTTAGCCAATTGGTTAGCGGTTAGGAAGAGCAACTGAGCCTTGCCTACCAACTGAGACGGGTACTAGGCTAATAGATAACACCTATACTAATTTAAGTCCCGTACACGCTGAACAAAAAGGTGGGAAATCTTGGAGGGGCCTATCCGCCAGATTATCCAGTAGTCTATTCGAGGGGTAAATGCTAAGGGAACTACCTATTGTTATTCGCAAATAACTTGTACAGTATCCTTACACTGTATAGGGATTGTGTCTTTTGATATTGTCACCTTTCATCATGAGAGGTTGGTCCAATGGGTATATATGCTATCTCCTATTGGAGGGAAAGCGCAAGCCCCATAAATCGTTATTTGCAATATCCTCTCTGATCGGATCCAAACCCAGTCTCCAATAGCCAGGTCGATTCCGCGGTCTGCACTTTATTACTATTGGTTGGTGAAATGCGTAACTACCAGCCGTGTTCGAACGTATGTCACACGTGAAGAGATGGTGTGTATATGTGTAAAGTCTGCCTATGGCCATATGGTGCCAGGATTTTGGCACCTACTTAGGTAGTCTGGTGGGCACCGCCAGGATGTTTCGGATAGATAACTCGGGGGGGGGAAATGCAAGAGACAGGCCACATACCTACTGCATGCTCTACTGAAAACTCTCTAGGCTACCACCTACGAGGGAGGGGTTACGCAACCAAGACTAGGCGAAACCGGCTGTGGAATTAATATTGTATAGGTAACTTGAAGTGCTTCAAGTGAGGAGTGGGAGCTCGAGAACAACACCTCCGAAGCCAATATGTCTTCTGCCCATCCATAGTTCTACTACTTACCTACTAATAATACTTAGGTGCTTCCCTTCAGCCTTTTCCTGAGGAATAAGACTAATCTTGTCTGCCGAAGCTGGCTACTTCGGTAATCGCTGAGGACGATGCGCTATAGGCGACTGCAGCCTCGCCTTGTGCGGATTCCAACAATGACTAGGAACATCCGCGGATAATGCGAGCTGGCCGTGACCATTAGACGTGCCAGTGCTTGGTGGGTTCAGGTTGCGACTAAATCCACCTGCTCCAAGCTGAAATAAAAGATACTGTGTGCGGCTTTACACAATCGACAAACAATTCAAGGAATTCGAGTCACGGCAAACAGCTGGCTACGCATCATTAAACTAATGATAATATCGGATGTCAGAGTGCTTGTTCAATCCTGGGGCACTAGATACCTATTTTATCTAAGCAGGACTGTGGGGCCATTGAGGAGTATAATATATAACGAGTCTGGAGGTGCCGGTGCGTTGCAATTGTAGTTGTAGATATCTAAACATTCATTCTCGCGGAGCGACTTTCAAGCTTACGAGCTTGCTAGGATGTACATATCTAATCCAATCCTATATTACTTCGGATCTGATCAGTGACGGATACCAAGTTTGCGGCCGGAACCAAGCTCGGGAGATACGGGACACCACTCGATCTGATATTGGCGTGTCTAGAGGGATTTTTGAGTTTTGATGAGCTGGCGGGGGGGCGTAATTGAGCATTTCAGCATCTGCTACTGACAGCTCGGTTGAAACGGCTGTTGGCCTTGGCTTCAGAGTAACTAGGAGGATCTGATAAATGTGCTGTGTTGGCTTTATCTGATTACTGAGTAAACCCCGGACGGTTCTGTCTGTCTTGTCGGCCACTGGTGCAGCAGAATCCTGGCTAAATATGGTTGGATATAAGAGCTGGCTTCCGAAATGCAGAAAGATCTTGCCTGCCTAATCCCAAATGTAAAAGCGCTAAATTGGATTATTGGTATATATGGGGTTGGGATATAGCCAAATGACGGTCGTCGAATTCGCTATACCCGCCAAATAGGAGCCAAATCTCGTTGATTAGATATACTTTGAAATGCAAATCCTTTGGTCCCAAGAACAGTTCACCAACTTATAAGTTTAAGAGTACAAGAAATTACGTTGTTTAAACCATTCCACCCGAGCCTGTTGGGCGTGCACGATGTGGTGTCTGGTGGATTCAAGGTGTAGATTATGTACACAACTTGGAAGACTTCCCTAGGGGAAGTTTGAAATAATAGATTAAAACTATTCCTAGGTAGGAATTAGAATGATGAGGGTCACCGATTTGCCCCAGAGACCTTCAACCAATTTGTCCAAATTCAGGAGATCTCTAAGACTGCTTTATACCCATTATGCATGCTCTCGGCAGTGGTTACGTCTTGTTAAACTCCGGGCTTGCAGGACTCGGCTTTGCACTAAGACCTCGGTTATTGGACTACAACTTTAAGCTGACCTCACGGTACTCCTCTGGGTGCAAGGTCAAGGGTAGTATTGGTCCAAAAGTAATTCCCCCAATCCATGAGTATAGCTAAGGTGCCTATAGCTGCTGTACATACTATAGTCACATACCTACCTCAATACATAATCTAGTCACACCAAATTTTCTAAGATTGTTAAGAGATATAGTCAATACATGTGACTATAATGCCCTTGTAAACCTTCTAGCATGCTTGATATATAGCTGAAAGGGAAAAAGGTGATATTATGATGTTGATGCCAAGGAAACATTATGATTGATATATGTGCATAGAGAGTATGTATAGTATGTACAAGTGTGGACACCGACTAAGTAACCCTTTTGTGATATTGCGGTCTTCATTACCGGTATATCCATCCGCACTGGAAAACATCTACGCATACGATTAGAGCTTCGAAGTTTGAAACGTGGCTTGCATATGCAGAAAGCCATTATCGTATCATAGTGGTGGGGGTTGGAATTTAGCAATTATCGACTTGCATATATCAAAACCGGTGAGCCGAAGCCACAACTAGAAGGCGGGGAGAGATGTGGGGAGTCAAATTGAATTGGAATCTTCTAACTCACCAGCGCTCTGAGTATTTGCACCTGATATAGATCTAAATCTGGAAGGGGTCCAGAAACGGAGCGGCGTTTAAGCTTCAGAATATATAAATTCTCTTGGCCGTAGAGATTGAAGGCCTAATATCTCTCGCCACAATAGGAATCCTCACGCAGTTCAACTTTGAGCTGTCACATTGTTATTTGTGGCTCAGCTAACTGAAGTAAAAATGAGAAGGAATGCATTTGATTCCTTCTCCTTCACGTGCGCAAATGCCACGTAGGCCCGCATTTGGGATCCGGCAAATGTTCTTCTCACTAAGTCACCTTATTTTTATGGAATATCGATAATACGGTAACGTTTTGTGTACCTGAGCCAAATTGTCAAAAGCGGATGGAACTATCGGTGCCCTGATGCCTAGCTGGAGACCATGACTACCTCGCAGGCGGGCCTACACTCATTTTACTCATGCTTATTTGCAAAGCTTTTGTTTCTATTTATCACTGTTCTCTCCTCAGCAGCGCTTGTGACTGGGAGGGGTGGGAGCAGACAGGTAGCATTAAACAATGAAGAGGCGGTACCTGTACGAATTATAGCATCACCCCGTGGAGGTCTGCGGCGCAGGGCAACAATAGTCAATCCAGATACCCAAGGGCCTGGTGCGAAAGTGTTGGTGGACAGGTTGGCATCATTGCAGGAAGGCTATTGCAGGTGAGCTGTCTCGGTTACCTGCCTATTTCCGGCCTCGGAACTTATCCACAAAAGCACCCCCTAATACACATAGACAGCACCGGATGGTATAAAGTTGAAGGTTACGCAGTTTGTTGCATGATGGGCTCCTCATATAACCCATGGACGAATCTCTGCGATTGGAGCTGTACACAAGGGGACGGACGTCAGATCTGTGGGACTAGTACGACAGATTCATACCTCCACACCCTGCACACACATATTTACCTCCATGGAGCAAAGACATTCTGACAAAAACTTCTCCCAAGCGTGTTGCCTCTCTGTACACATTTGCAATAACGGCGTCTGTGAGCTAAAACCTTTACCAACATCAACTTCGGATCCGGGACCAAGCCCAACAACGGATGGCGAGACTCCAACATCACCCTCGGAGGGGGGCAGTGGAACTGACAAATGGGAGGTGGCAAATAAGGTTGGGGTAATTTTGGGAATTATAACGAGTATTATATCGTTGGGGAGCTTTGTTGTGTGGATAACGGATAACTGTCCTTGCTCTTGCTGCCGAAGCCCAGTGGAGTGCTGTAATTGGCCAATTGCAAAGAAGTATAGACACTGAGGTCTATAGTTAGCCTTCCCAGTGTTTTTAACTCGAAATGTATCAAGTCTCGGAGATTGATGGAAAGCTGAGGAGCTCGTCTGTTAGGTTTTCAAACCGGGTTTCTATAGATTTTCTATGAGCATTTGTTTCCGCTAGATAGGCACTGCGAGCATTGAATACAACTGTACCAATAGTCTAGAGGCTACTGTATTAACTAGGCAGGACAAGATATATGCCCACCAAGCGCTCAAAGTTGGGTGTGTAGTTAAGTGGAAGTGTAGCTTTCGCTTTGAACCGTTATAACGTTGTAATCTTTTTCGACACATAAAGAGTTCAATCCGAAAAGCTACGGTTCCCTTCTGTTTCACTCTCTACACCCTGCAAATCAAGCCCCGAATACCCCTATTGAATATACACCATCTGGCAATCTAATGTAATCTTGTGATTCCATACCTAGACAGTGGCTATGATAGCTGCTTCGAAGCTTCTCGAAATATATGATCCCTTACAAACAATTACCTCTGCTCTGTCTGAATTCCGCCCTAGTTTCCCAAAGTATATACTAGCCGGTAGTTCGTCGTAGGCCTAGGGTGGGTTATTGACATAGATTATTGGCCTTCACCCTAACTACCGGCTTTTGAGCAAGCCCATGAATACAAGTGTTATTGTAGTGGACTAATCAAGATACACAAAATACATGGGTAAGTAAATATATATGATAGTAGAGAAGAAAAAGAGTTGCCGAAAATACCACAAGTCCCTCATGTCACATATAGAGGAAGGTGGTGAGGGGAGTCAAAGAGGCAATATAGTCGCACTTATAAAACTACAGGAAGTGAGCACCCAAGGAAACCCGCACTAGCTCGCAGTACACATACAATCCCCAGCCCAAAATAAACCAAAAAACAGAATAAGTCTGAGGTAATATTTACAGGCACCAGATCAATACATTTGGTAGATTGAGTACTCAGCATCATCGACATCTGATTATGGCTAACGTGAAAAACAGGGTTAAGAGCTCTAGCGATAACTGCTAGACAGGGTTTATACGAAGATATATACTTAGTTATGAAGTGAGTAGTTCAATCCGTTGACCAAGGAGTTGAGGAGCGGTTGGCTAGGGTAGGTTATTAAAATAAGGCACGAAGTTCCTACATCAGGGCGTAGGCATACTTCAATGGATGAAATCTTCATAAGTGCGAACCTTGAGCTTCTCAACCCTCAGGTCCTGTTTCGTCAATTTTTCCATGCCTAGGTGGACCAGGCCTAGCTTTTTCTTTTGCAACTCTATGACAGACTGTAGACCGCTCTCATTAGGGTAATCCTGACATTCATATAGTAGAATCATGAAGGAGGCCTTGACATACGTTCTCAAATGAGTCCTTTACCAGATATCGGAAAACTTGTACATTATTTCGTTGTCCAATACGATGAACTCTATCGAGCGCCTGCTCTTCTATCATTGGGTTCCAGTGTGGCTCCAGGAGATGAACTTGTGAAGCAACGGTGAGATTGAGTCTGGATATACGATTGTCTATAAGTTAGAACGAAGTGGGATATTGGCCACTCGAATAGGGCAAGAACACACCCAACACCTCCAGCCATAAGCGATACCAGGATCACCGTGATTTCGGGGTCACTCTTGAATTGCGCGATGCTGGTATTACGTGCAGTAGCTGACATTGAGCCATCTAGTCTGCAATATTTAATTCTCTGGTTGTCAAAAGCAATGCTAACAAGGTCAAGCATTCTTGTCCAAACGGAGAACACGACACTATTCCCAAGTCAGGACAAAATAAACACTGTTTGCAATTGCTTGTCGTGTATATGAAAGAAGGTGCTTATTCATACCTTTTAATTGGGCCATGTGCATGGAGCCAGTCCTCCTTCGGATTCTGAAGTACATCAATCAGAGCTCGAACCTTACTGGAAGGGCCTTTATAATGGGGGAACTTTTCGTGGACATGCACATTATTTGGCCCGCCGATGTGTATACCATGATTCGTATTCAGTCTCGGATCTAGATTCCAGCCAGACATTGCGATATCTCCATCGGAATCACAGGAGTGCATGACGCTGATTTTGGGGGTTTGTAGTTGTGGCTCATGGCAATAAAGATCCTGATATAGACTCAAGGGGTTATAGGTATCAGTAGATATTTTGTTAACACAAACAGCTGCCGTATCATAAAGTTGCAACTCGACAGCCACGTCTTCGTTTAACAGCTCTTGCGCTTGGGCATCCTCACTGCCATTGCAAATTGGCAACAGATCTAAACCATGATCGCAGATCAGTCTCAAACGTAGAATGATTTCGAGTGCGCTGCTTGCTTGGACGTCTCCCCCTTTGGTTTCGATGGCTTTATCTAGGAGATATTTGGACTGTTGCAGGTTTTTCTCGTAGAGGCATCTTTCTCTAGGTTTAAGCTCCACGATTTTGGTATAGGTAACACGGGACGGGAGTTTCACTGTTCCCTTAACCCGACGCAGCATGAACGAATCAATCAGGCTTCGAAGCCTACCAAGGCCTTCCTGCTCTCCACGCTTGAGTGGTTTGAGAATATGGTCGCGAAAGGTATGGTAATTATCGAACGGTTCAAGGCGGAGGAACAGTAACACAGCTGCCATATCTCCCAGTGTATTCTGGATCGGGGTGCCTGTCACACACCAGCGCCTCTCTGCAGAGAGCGCGTTAATTGCCTGTGCCTTTTGTGTGGTCCGATTCCTAATCTCATGTCCTTTATCATTAATGCATCTTGTATTAGTTTGCCTGTGTTCTGTAGTCATGACTTGATGGTGATTTAAACCCACCTTCATCAAGGACAACGCGGAACCAGTGAACTCCGTGGAGGCCCTCGGTTTTAGCGCCAGCATGCTTTTGACTCGTAATCCACTCTTGCTGGACAGTGTCGTACGTGGTAAAAACGACGTCGTGCCCCGCAAGGTCCCTAATACCAATTGCCTTTCGATTGTCCCCGTAGTATATGAGACTCTGAAGCCGCCCCGGTTTAATGTGCCTAGTTATCGTGGAACATCAGTGATGGTCATTCCAGAGGTTGAAGTTGCATACGTACTGCCTCACCTGCTCATCCCATTGCGGGAGAACTATCGTCATCTGTGAGTAAAATATATATCACACCGCATACCTGAGAGTCTCCATACGAAAATTGTGTTGGTGAGACAGGGGAGGGGCTTCCGAGCCATTCTAGTAGCTATAGTTTGAAGAAAGTTTGTCAGACGTACTACTTTTCTTGGTGATCACCAAGGTTGTATTAAGTTTTCCGGTGCCATTTGCATGATCATGCCCTGAATTGCTTCCTGCACTCTCCATATGCACTGGGTTTGGAAGAGTATGCACTATTAAGGACAGAATACTAAGGGTCTTCCCCAGACCCATGTGGTCAGCTAGGAGGCCACCGGGACTTTCTCGGGGAGTGGTTAGCTGCGCTTTTTCTGTAATGATATTATGATATCTAGAGGCCCTGGTTAGCGGCCAATACTGCGTGAACTGAAGTGGAGGCTCACAAGTTCCGTTGATTCACAGACTCTCGCTTCCAGAGACCACAAGATGATTCGCCATTCGTAAAGCTGAACTGTCGAACTGTTTCACGCTGGATCATGAAAGACAGAGCGTCAATTTGATGTCTACATTTCCCAGAACTTTTAGCACTTTCCTTTAAATAGGCTCCCACCAAAGGCCAGGGTTGTTAAACATACGGTAGTAACGGGGTAAGTATAGCCGGGTCCTGAGTCACTGGCTTGAATACATGTGAGTTTTGACTAAATGTATCTAGTAACCTTTCAAAATCGCCTTTTGTATTCAGCGTTGAAATTACCAGCGTTGGATTTTCTTCACGGCTGGAGGCGGCTTGAGTTTGGTCGCTTTCGAATTGCTTGCGGAAAGCAGTCGTCGTCAGCGTTGTGCCTGGTTTTGTTAAAAAATGCGGGTTATGATACGGAATATCTGGGATGGGCAACAAAGGGTGCTGAAGGCAGATTCGATTTGTCTGAAGATACTCTCCAAGCTTTCCCACCACCCTCTCGGCAGCGTAAAGGTTAATACACAACCCAAGGGCTCCGGTCTTTGCATTCTTATGGTGTTTGGGATCAACAAAGGACTGGATCCGAACTAGGGCACGGTCGAGGAGCGGGTCTAGAATCTGCGAAGTACGGGTATCCAGATAGCCAAGGATGGGTGCGGAGGGTTGTGGACTACTGCAAACTGGCATAGTCGCATGCGTGCTCTTCCTACCTATGAATACCGGAAAAGCGGACTCAGGGTCTTGCGAATTTAAACCTCTTGCATCGATGGGAATCGGCTGCGATAGAAACTAGAGGGTATTCAGAATTCAACTCCAAACTCTCCTGACCATCAAGCTGGGCTCTTGTTTCCTACCATTCCAATGCAAACATCATCAACACGAATCCCGATATCCAAGTTCATACACTCCACTTCTAGATCCAGATTCTCTTCCGTTCCTTCTCCAGATGTACCATTCGATGTGGTTACGTTTGGAGTTGAGGTATTTGTACTGGGGATAGGGGAGCTTGCTTCGGTGCCCGGGGTGGAGGGTATCGATATTGACCCAGTACAAAATTGAGAGGGAGACGCAGACCATGATCGCTTAAAATCCTGACAATTAGGGTTTGTACTAAGCGGAGATAGATATATAGGATCGGTGGAGCAATCGGCAACCGCTTCTGTTGTGCACTGTCGCTTCCGTGGGTTGAGGTCAGTGAAACTCGATTGGGTCGCATACGACAATGCTGGAAAATCTAGAGGTCTTTTGAGGCTTGAGAGCCTGTCCTCACATAGCTCTTGTTGAGAATATCGCTCCATCACTGGCACGCTCTCGCTATATTATAGAGGATAATTTCCACAATGCGGTATATATAGAGGCCTGAACCGAAAGGCTAAGAAAATTCACGTGTACTTGAATAAATATATTTCAATTGAGGCTCTCGGTGTTTGTTGTCCTGTCGGGGCAGTGCCAGGCAGTGCAGTACAGTTTGGAAGCCTGAAAAGGTAAGTCGATGCACTGCATATGGTAGCTGCGAAGCTGGCGCTCCCAAATAATTACGCGACAGACAAAAAGAGTCTTTAGCAAAAGTCTTAACTCTCAGAGCTGTTAGTTTGGCGCCCGCCAGACTACATACAACCTATGGACCCTGTTCTAGTGCCCGTCGGCTCAGCCTTGCCAAGCCCCCGCATCAGCGCGGGTGGAGTACGTGAAATCCCTGCGCTTTCGGGTTGGTGGGATCAACTCCGGTTCCTCCATATACAGCATACTTATGGATAGGTACCCGTATTCACGATTTCCTGAAGTACATGCACTGTTCAACACGTTGCGCTATATTACATCAATTTAGGTTAACCTCTCTACTAGTATAGTACTCAAACAAGTAATGCATCTCTATTGTCTAGACGTCACGTTGGTTGCTCTTAGTGGCTACCGCTCGCCGACGACGTGGTGGGTTGTGCATGTTATCGCTGATTCGTTGCTGGATTCTGGTTTATCATACTGCAGTGGGGAACTTGGAGATAGAGTTGTCTACCAGAACCAATTCACCATATACATATATACAATGGTTCTTGCAATGGAGCAAGCAACGCTTGCATTCACACGGGCTCTTCACCGTTTTCAGGCCGGACTCACCGACGAAGAACTTTCCCAATTCAAATTTACCACAATTGATGATGTGTGGGATGCTGCACGTTACCTCCAGCGAGAACAGAGCTCGCGGTTCTCGATGCGGAACATGGGGCGACTGGCACCATTTATCAATGGTCTCTCGCGGTACTCGAGCGTGATTGAGGTTTTCGTTCAGGCAAAGCCGGATATCATGGCATTCATTTGGGTGGGTCCACGTCCCCATACTGGTATTCCATCTGTTTTTTTTGCGAGCAAATCAACGTCTTAGGGTTTTGGTATCGCTACATATTTAGGTATGCTAATAGCGAGTTTCACAACAGGGCCCATTAAAGTTGTTACTACAAGTAAGTTGCTATGCCCTCGTGCGCGGGTCATTCTGATGGTGGAAGGTGGCAAACAACTACGAAAATCATTTTGACAAACTACTTGATGCATTACAAAGCATCGGGGAGAATCTCCCACGCTTCCTGACCTTTGAGAAGATATTTCAATATGATGAACGGTTGCAAGAAGTGGTGGCAATGGTTTATGAGGATATTATGGAATTTCTAAGGCGAATGTGGAGATTTTTCCGCAGGCGCTGTACGTTCTTCTGACATTGTTCCCGAAATAATCACACTAATTGTAGTTTTTGCACAGCGTGGCATATTCTTCTGGACAGTCTGTGGAGCGACTTTCAAAACCGTTTCCAGGTTATCCTTGGGAACCTTCAACGTCACAAGGACTTACTAGACAAAGAAGCCGTTTCCTCAGAGATTCAGGAAGCAAGTTTTGCCCGCAAAGCGCATGAACAACTATTGGAACGGATTGACAATGCACTTGACTGTGAAATACAAAATGCTGCGGCTGCGAGAAGACGTGCGGAGACGGAAATTGAAAAAAATGAAAGAGACAGAGTCGACAGCCAGAGAACGGAATTGTTCCGGTGGATCGACAGCATCGATTGTAGAGACGATAAAGAAAACGCAGGCCGGCACCGTCATCCTGATACCGGGCTATGGCTCTTTGACTGCAAGGAGTTTCGTGACTGGTCCACAGACCTTTCCAGTATCCTCTGGTTGACAGGGAAGCCAGGGTGTGGTATGTATTTCATGTTCTCGAACACTTGTTGGAGTAGCGTCATTTAATGTCAGGCAGAATGAGGAGTGGCTAACCAAGGTAACCTAGGCAAGACAGTGCTCGTATCTGCAATGATTGAAGAGCTCGAGTCCAGGAGCAAGAAACAAGTACTTTACTTCTTTTTCGATTATAAAGATATACGCAAGAATAATCTAGCCTCTCTGCTTCGGGCCCTAACATCACAGCTACTGATGCTAAATGCAGACTTACTCCCATTTGCAAGCCAATGGCGTCAGCAGCCATCAGCCCATGCATCGGAGACGGCCTTGAAACAGCACTTCCTAGAGCTCCTAAATTTATCCTCTGAGCCAATCTATATTGTTATTGATGGACTGGATGAGTGTGGGGTAGCCGAACTGCCTTGGATTCAGCGCTATCTCAGTCAACTTCTCCGCAAGTACCAGCAATTTCTTCACATTTGCATTACCAGTAGGGAGATGAAGTTGGAGAGAGCGTTGGAAAACATTGGGCTCTTGAGATTGGAGATTGGGAAGGATAAAAATAATCACGATGTGCATAGTTACATTGCCTCGGAGCTTCAGAACCTGCAAGAAATACTTAAACCCGACATTGTTTTGACTGACAGCTACCTTGGTAACATCACCGAGAAAATAGCTAATCTAGCAGACGGTATGTCCTAGCTTTTTTTTTATTGCTGGGCTGCGGTAGTAGAGGGGCGTTTGCAGTTGACGACATATGTATTAGGCATGTTCCTCTGGGCCCGCCTGGTCATTGAGGGCCTCTTTGAAGTTACAACACTGGGGGAAATAGAGGTAGCAATACATGACTTGCCTGAGGGCCTAGATCAAGCGTAGCTAAGCACCATTCCTTTGACTCAGGACGGACTCACTAATGAGTGCTTAGGTATGGAAGAATTCTCCAACGGATTGAGTCAGAACCAAACAACCCCCGTCAGCGGCAGACCTTCCGTATTCTGAAATGGTTAGCATGTGCTGAGCGACCTGTGACTGTCCCCGAAGTCGAGGGCTGGCTCAGCGTGGAACCTGGGTGCGTGGACACGAAATTGGGCCGACCTACTATCAGAACCAGTGGCCCACTTATTGAAGTGTTGCCAAACTTGCACATTCAATTTGTACACTTTTCTGCCAAAGAGTTATACATATCCCTTTGCCCATAGCAATCATATCAGTGCTAATATTGCATTGCAGATATATCCTGAGGGGTAATGGCAGAGGTATGCACCAGAGCCCCTTTCTAAGTGCACTTGCGGTACACCTCAATGCCTTTACAATTTGCGCTACATACCTCTGTTACGGATTTCTTGACGTTGATGCCCCTGACACAATGCTTGCAAACATCCGCAATGGCGACTATTGCCTTTTATCATACAGTAAAAACTACTGGCTGCGTCATTTTGAAACCTGCTGTAAGCTGGGGCCTGATGTGAGCAGTGCGAGAAATATGGTCACTCTCTTGTCACGAGTTGTGCAATTGAGGAGAAACCTCCCGTTACGAGGTATACCAGCACTTGGCCCTGCTCGTCAATCCCAAGAAGCTAACTCGGCATCCAAGAGTATGTTGCACCTGCGTGCAATGAAAGTTACCTATTACAGACTTTGGGAAACGTCCAGGGAATTGAGCCGCAGACCCTGTCAGTCCTCCAGGTAATTAAACACCATGATACACAACTTCAAAAGCAGTATACTCAAGGCTTGTCTGTTGACGGTAAGTATCTACACTCAAGTCATATAGCATAATGATCTGCGCTTATAATTCTCCCAAACCCTTAGATGTCCATAAATGGCACGTGGATAATCATCCATTAATCTTGGCGCGGCGTTACTGGCAGACCCAGGCGTTCTTGGAAAGGTACATGGAGTCTCAGCCATCGGAAATCCCAACCCCTCAAAGACAGGAATTGCAGAGGCTATACGGGGATAACATATATTTTTGTCGCCACCCCGCCTGTGAGGGGAATACGATACCCAGGAGTTTTGCTACAGCCTCTGGACGTGATGCACATGAGAACATACACTCTCGTCCATTCAACTGCCCCCATTCAACTTGTGATTACAGCAGGATTGGCTTCACCACCAAGAAAGGCTATAACCAGCACCTCAGGAATTATCATACCACTGTGTTACATGTCAATCTCGATTCGCTGAGCGATATTGGGAACACCCAAATAACCAAACCCCCTACATATACGCAACATAAACCCTATATAGACCTCAGCATCTTTAGGAACCTAGGCGAAGGCCCAGAGAACGACCAAGTTGACTTCACTTTTGTCCGAGCCCCCCACCCCCACCACACCACCCCTTCACCCTAATACTTTCTGGTAATCTGTGGATGCGTATAGCAATGCATAGTCTGGAACATGTACATAGCACTGAAAAGGAATTTTCCGAGTTGGTGGATCTGGCTGATGAAACAGTGCACGCCGCTTGAGCCTTCTTTGATAGATACATTCAACCAGATATCACTCTGGGACAGAATTTTAGGTGTTTCTTGTAACATCTCGGAGGGTGGCCGGGGGTAATACACCTGTGAAGTGTCTAAAGCAACCTATGTGGGTGTAAAGTTAAGCTCGAATTGATCCATATTTAAGGTGTCAATTGCTAATTTAAAGTGCCAATGAGCTCCTTGATAGGGACTATAACTTTTATAATGCTCTATTCTATTTAAAAATCACAAATAGATGCGTCCTCTCCATCTTACCACTCCATGTAAACTAGAAAGAGTGTCACTCAACACCCTTTGTGTCCTGTCTACACTGTTGGTTGTCGAAAACCATTTCCGAGTGTAAAGGGCCGATTCATAAGAAAACTTGAAACATTCCAAAATACATACCTAAAGTGCCTGACATGTTAGGAATTGTGAGATCAAGGGGAGGTATGGGTTTAATGCTATGAGGCTCTATGTACCTAGGGAGGATAAGCAAGTAAGCATGAGGTGGTGGTGGTGGTGGTGGTGGTGGAAAGATTAGCTAGAATTTGTGACAGCTGATTTTAGTCTAGGATTTGCTGCTTATATTCTATTTAATATACTAAAAAAGACGGCAGGGAAGATAACTATATGTAGTTACTACCGTTGATTAAGAGTAAATATGACTAGGACGGTCAGGGAGGATATACTAGTAGATTATACAACCTATTTAGGCTGAGACTATCTATACCGAACTCCTCCAAATGACACCTGCTCCGCTGCCTCCACTGCCTCCATTGCCCCCGCCACCGCTGCCTATATGGTATATAACTTAGTTAGCACTGTTGTAATATTGGATGTTAGGAAGTACCTGCTTTCGGTCATCGAAGGGCCAAGCCACTGCTGCCAAAGGCCAAAAACTGACAGACAAAAACAACGCAAAACAACCGCATACAAAAGGACATGAGAAACATTTTGTGCCCCTCCCTCCACCCCTCCTTTACCAAGGACCCCTCTAAACTACCCCTCCGCCACAGAATCTTCTGGACTACCCTTCGATCAAAGACCCTCTGAGGTCTCAGTATCGGACTAACTATCCAGGGTATTAACCCATCCAGCCTCCCATCTAACTGTCTTGGCATCTGTTCTCCGTGGTGGTGGGTCTTTCAGTGACATTAAACCCATCTGTTCGCAAGGCCCCATCTATGGACCTGTCTCTACATTTGCCTCCATATATTGATTTTCGCTGATTTTCTTGTCCTGGTCGGCATTTTGTGCTTGCTTATAGTGTCCTTAGTTTTGCAGCTCTCTCGAACAGGCCCTCCTCAAATCGTAGCTAGAGACCTATACCTAGCTATCTATAGTGTATCCCCGGTGGTGTTTCTAGTATTGGTGGTGGTGTTGCTAGTAATGGTGGTGAGGGTGACCACCTTGGAAGACCCACTATTAACATGCCAGGATATAGTAAATTTTAGTGCTTAATGCACGGCGGTTGGTGCTACAGCAAATATGGTGGCTGTACTCTAGTCTCAGTGCTTGTTCGCTATCGTTGAGGGTGATATTCCCAATCCTCATTCGTAACAGCAGTCGAGAGAATCACCTTGACCGTGATCATTGTTGGGCAACCTTGGAGGCCATTTTAGTAGGCGATATGAGGATTGGGAGGACCTGGAAGCCGCTATCACTCATGCAGAGCAAGCTGTGAAGACAACACCAGAGGATCACCCCTGTGCATCATGGTTGAATAACCTTAGTAACCACTTGAGCAGGCGATATATACGAACTGGAAATTTGAAGGACCTGGAGGCCGCTATTACTCATGCACAGCAAGCTATAAAGGCAACTCCAGAGGACCGTTGACAACATGTTGTGTATTAGGAATGTTCCTCTGGGTCCGCCTGGTCATTGAGGGCCTCTTTGAAATTACAACGCTGGGGGAATAGAGATAGTTCTATTACCAGAGAAGAACACTGTTATGCGTTGTCCGGACCATTGGCTTAGATGCTCGTAACATGTGGTTTTCAGTTAAATGCGGTTTTCAGCTGAATGCCTACCTACCATATGAACCCCTGGAATCAATTCTTATTTTAGTCCGCATTGCATGTCGCATAGCGCCACTATTACTGTATTCCTCTCTTATTAGTTGTATTGGTTCGCTTACATACTTGTTGGCTCATCATGTATTTAACTGCACCTGAATGCTCCGGATTCCCAGTTTGCCTGCATTTCTAGGCAGTAGTGTTAGCATGAGGCCTTTATTACACCAAAACTGCTAGTTTTTGAAGAAATTCCAAAAATGAGCAATTGACCCCCCCCCCCCCCACATTCAAGAATAACTATCAAAAGCTAACCAACATTAGGTG
>Ga0307511_10003076_pt1 | contig 17215 bp, 14 predicted proteins | sample 13_EM_MG_FD_200266 | JGI IMG/M metagenome (GOLD analysis project Ga0307511, IMG submission 200266) | Populus trichocarpa ectomycorrhiza microbial communities from riparian zone in the Pacific Northwest, United States - 13_EM | ecosystem: Host-associated > Plants > Roots > Unclassified | place... | reverse complement strand
GGCTGGAGGGGATCAGGGGCGGCTCACCACTTCTTGCGCACGCCGATGGTGGTCAGGCGGCCGATCGGGTTGCCGCTGAAGGTGTCGTAGCCGTTGTTGGAATTGTAGAACGGCGGGTCCTTGTCGAAGACGTTGTTGACGTCGACGAAGAGCTGCAGGCCGTCCACAAGGCCCTCGCCCTGGAAGTCGTAGGCGGCGTGGACATCGAAGAAGTTGCCGGCCTTGACCTTGTCGCCGCCGCCGGTCGGGACGCCGGCCGCGTTGCGGGTCAGCGGCGTGACCGTGGTGCCGCTCCAGTTGCGATACGAGCCGGTGTGGTTCCAGGACACGTTGGTCGAGAGGCCGAACTTGGAGTCCCAGCCCAGCTGCACCCGGCTGTTCAGCTTGATCGACGGGAAGGTGGTGTTGAAGCCGGTGGTGTTCTTGACGCTGAACACGGCCCCGCCGGTGCCCACCTGCTGATCGAACTTGGTCTCGTAGGAGAGGATGCCCGAGGCGGTGAAGCGGCCGACCTCGGTCTCGAAGCCGTAGTCGATCGAGGCGTCGATCCCCTCGACCTCCAGGTTCAGCGCGTTGCGCTGCTGGAAGTTGTAGACGAAGTAGGTGGTGGCCGGGATCGCGGTCTGCAGCGGACGGCCGGCGGTGATGGCGGCGATCTGCGCCGAGTTCGGGCCGACCCCGTTCGGGAAGATCGTCAGCAGGCTGTTGAGGCCGGCCGCGTTGACCGCGAAGGCGGCCTGCGGCGCGGTGATCGCGCCCTTCAGCTTGTTGTGCCAGTAGGTCACCGACAGGCGCAGGCCAGGCACGAACGACGGGTCCCAGTCGCCGCCGAACGACCAGCTGGTGCCCTTCTCCGGCTTCAGGCCGGCGTTGCCGCCGTTGACCTGCAGGCCGGCCGTGCCGCCGCCGATGGTGCAGGTGACCGCGCCGGGGTTGCAGCCGGGGACGCCGCCGATGATCCCGGGGTAGGCCGCCGTCGGCACGTTGAGGGTGCCGGCGAAGGCCGTGACGCTGGTTTCCGCGGTCGTGCCCAGCGCGTCGGCGCCGCGGCTGGTCAGGGCCGGGGCCACGAACGACTTGGCGAAGTTGGCGCGGAACTTCAGGCCTTCGATAACGCCCCAGTTGGCCGCGATGCGCGGGTTCGTGGTGTTGCCGAAGTCGTTGTAGTCGTCGTAGCGGCCTGAGGCGTTGACATCGAGGCTGCGGACGAACGGCACCTCCATCTCGGGGCTGACCAGCGGGACCAGGACCTCGATGTAGGCCGACTTGACGTTGCGGTCGTAGTTGAGGTGCAGGCTGGTCGAGCCGGTGGTCGCCGGGCCGGTCCCGTTCGGGCCGACGCGGTTCTGCTCGAGGGTGTATTTGATGTACTCGAGGCCCGCGGCGACCTTCACGTCACCGCCCGGGATCTGGAACGCCGTGCCGTCCAGCTTCAGGGTCGCGTCGCGGATCGTCTGGCGGGCGCGGAAGATCACCTCGCTGTCCGTCAGGCGGGCCAGGACGGCCGCCGACGTGCGGTTCGCCGACCCGGAGCGGAAGACGTCCAGGGCGTTGGCCGCGGTTAGCGGGGTGTTCAGCACGATCACCGACGTGCCCGGGATCGACGCCGCGGTCAGGCTGCCGCCGCCATTGGTGGTGCCGTTCAGGGCCAGGTTGGCGCAGCTGGCGCACAGGGCGCCGAGGGCGTCGGTGAATGAGTTGTTGAAGCCCACCGTGCCGCCAGCGGTGAGCCGCCAGTTGTCGTTGAACTTGTACTCGGCCGAACCGTGGAAGTAGCCGGTCTCCTCGCCGGCGTTGGTGTGGGCGCCGGGGCCGAGGATTTCGTTGGCGTCCCAGCGGACCGATTCAGACGTCGCGGTCGAGCCGGCCGGAGCCTGGAAGAACGGGTTGATCTGCGTGGTCTGGGTCGCGCCGGGGCCGAAGATGGTGGCCTGGACCGAGCCGCGGCTGTCGCGGTTCACGTTGCGGCGGTCGGAATAGACCAGGTCGCCGGCCAGGGTCAGCTTGTCGCCGACCTCCTGGGTGACCTTGACCATGCCGGTGTAGCGCCGCTCGCTCGGGATCAGGTCGATGACGCCGGAGTAGTCGCAGAGCGCGTTGCTCTGGACGTTGGCCACGCCGGCGCCGGTGTAGGGCGCGGGGATGATGTTGCCCGAGCCGACCTGGATGGTGGCCGGCGAGCAGGCGAAGGCGGCCAGGTTGCTGCCGCCGGTGGCGAGGCGGTTGCGGGCCGTGTAGTCGCGCTTGTAGGCCAGCAGGCCGTCGCGGTCGGACCAGCCGATGGCGGCCAGGACCGAACCGGTGTCCCAGGTTTTCCCGGCCACGGCGCCGGCGCCATAGCTGTTGTAGCCCTTGGCGTAGCCCGCCTGGGCCCGGACCTCGACGCCGTTGAAGTTGCGCCGGGTGATGAAGTTGACGACGCCCGCGACCGCGTCGGAGCCGTAGACCGACGAGGCGCCGTCGGCCAGCACCTCGACCCGCTCCAGCGCCAGCGGCGCCAGGATGTTCGGGTCGGCCAGGGCGTGGTTGATGCCCGACAGCGGGAAGCGGTGACCGTCGATCAGGATCAGCGTCGAGTTGGACGCCGAGGCGCCGAGGCCGTGGATCGTGGGGGCGTCGGTGCCGGCGCCGTCGGCCGAGCCGAACGCGCCCTGGCCCACCGCCTGCATGCCGACCACGGACGGGACCGAGCGCAGCACCTGCTGCACGGTCTGGGCGCCGGTCTTCTGGATTTCGATCTGGCCGACGGAGACGAGGTTCGAGCCCACCGGCGGCGCGCCGCGGATGCTGGACCCGGTGACGATCACCTCGGTGACCTCGGTGTCGCCGCTGGCCGCCCCGGTTTTCGCCGCCTGGGCGAAGGCGCTGGACGCCGCCGTCGCGGCCATCAGGCCCACCGAGACGCCGCACATCAGCGACAGGGCCCGCGTCATGCGACGCTCACGTTCGGCTCGTTGCATCAGTCTCCCCCTAAAAGGACTAGTTAGTTCATTGTTGAAAATGCACGGCCGCACGGTCGGCTCGTCGCCGCGCCGCGCGTAATCAGTGACTGAAAGGCGTCCCGTCGTTTCCTCGGCAGGTCTCAAATCCCCGACCGCCGCCGAAGCCGGCGACAAGCTCGGAGGGGGGCGCCTCTGCCTACGCCCTCGTACTGTTGCGAAGGATGGTACTAACCAGTTGGTACATGTCAAGCTGACGAGCGTCGTTCCGCGTTACGTTTTTGCAACAGACGTCGAGAAAGCCGTCCGGTTTTGACGCTCGCGAGAGTTCCCGCGACCGCATCACGTCACCTCGACCGGGCCGGGCGCGCCGGCGGCGACCGAGCGGAGGAAGGCCGCGCGCATGCGGTCCGGGTCCGGCTCGAGGCCGGTGAAATGGCGGAAGGCGTCGGCCGCCTGGAATACAGCCATGCCGCCGCCGTCCAGCGTGCGGCAGCCGCGGGCGCGCGCGGCGGTGAGAAGTTCGGTCTCCAGCGGCACATAGACGACGTCGGCGACCCACAGGTCGGCGCGCAGCAGGCCGGGCGGCACCGGCGCGCCCGGATGCTTGGTCATGCCCACCGGGGTGGCGTTGACGATGCCGCAGGCCCCGGCGATGGCGTCGACCAGGTCGTGCCCTGCGGCCGCGCGGCCGGCCCCGAACAGGCCCTCCAGGCTATCGGCCACCGCTTCAGCCCGGGCGCGGTCGGTGTCGAACAGCACGAGGCGCTCGACGCCCTCCTCCAGCAGCGCATAGGCCACGGCGGATCCCGCCCCGCCGGCTCCCAGCTGCACCACCTGCTGGCGCGGCGCGCCGGGCAGGCCGCGGCGGAAGCCTTCGGCGAAGCCCGACCAGTCGGTGTTGTGGCCGATGCGGCGGCCGTCCTTGAACACCACCGTGTTCACCGCCCCCAGCCGCTCGGCGTCGGGGGACAGTTCGTGCAGCAGGCCGATGACCTCCTGCTTGAAGGGGTATGTGACGTTGACCCCGGAGAAGCCGCCGCTCTCGGCGTCGTCGATGGCCTGGGCCAGGGTGGCGCGCTGCCACGGATGGGCGTCGAGGTCGAAGAGGACGTACGTGAGCGTGACGCCCTGGGCGGCCGCCTCCTGCATGTGCAGGCTGGGACTGCGCGAGCCCTGGATGCCGCGCCCCACCAGGCCGGCCAGCAGGCTCCCGCCCGAATCCATCTGCGAACCCGTCCTCCCGCCCTACGGGAACGCACCCTGTCACATCGAACGAGCGCGCTTCATGTAATTACCATCTAGTTCGTACAAAATGTTGTGCGGGTCAACGGGCAAGGAAATCCGAGGTGTCCGCGCGCCCTCAAATTGACCCGATCGGTCGTCTTGAACTACCCCGTTCATTCTCGGCGAAGGACGCCGCCGGTATCGATGAGGACCTGATGAGCTTTACCCGCGCCGCCCTCGCCCCTGCCCCCGCTCTGGCTTTCACGGCCGTCCTGGCCCTGACCGCCGCCGTCGTCTCGCTGCCGGCCCGCGCCCAGGCGCCGGCCGATCCGCTGCCCGAGAGCCCGGGCAAGGCGCTGGTGGCCAGCGCCTGCACCGTCTGCCACCAGATCGAGGTGGTCACCGCCCAGCACCACACGGCCGCGGAATGGGACGACATCGTCGGCAAGATGGTCGACCGCGGCGCGACCTTGACCGACGCCGAACAGGATCAGGTCCAGGACTATCTGGTGAAGAACTTCGGGGTCGCAGGCGCGCCCGCGCCGGCGGCGCCCGACGCCGCGCCGCCCGCCCCTGCCCCGGCGGCGCCGGAGGCTCCGCCGCCGACGCCGAGGGGCTAGGGCAGCGCGAAGACCTCGATGGCGGCGCCGGTGGTGGGGCTGTCGAGGAAGCTGCCGCCGGTGGCGACGATGGCGACGTATTGGCGACCGTCCTTGCCCCGGTAGGTGATCGGCGTGGCGTGGCCGGAGGCGCCCAGCCGGTAGGTCCAGAGCTCGGCGCCGGTCCTGGCGTTGAAGGCGCGGAAGCGGCTGTCGTCGGTCGCGCCGATGAACAGGACGCCCCCCGCCGTGACGATGGCGCCGCCGACGTTGGGCCGCCCGGTCTTGGCGATCTCCGGGGGCAGGGCGTCGCTGACGCCTAGCGCTTGCTGCCAGGCGATCTCGCCGGTGTTGACGTTGATGGCGGTGAGCGTGCCCCAGGGCGGCGCCTGGCAGGGCATCCGCGTCTCCGGCTGCTGGAAACGGCCCAGCACCGGGTTGGGGGCCGTGGTCGCCTCGCCGGCGGCGTTGACGGCGTTCTGGGCGATCTGGCCGAAATTGTTGGCGTTGACGAAGTAGTACCCCAGCGTCGGGTTGAAGGCGCCGCCGCCCCAGTTGGCGCCGCCCTGGTAGCCGGGGAACTGCACCGTCGGCGCCTTGAAGCCGGTGGGCAGGTAAGGGCCGCCCAGCCGGAAGCCGTTCTCGGTGATCAGCTTGCGGCAGTACGCTTCGTGCTCGGGCGTCAGCTTGGCGACGTCCTCCAGCTGGAAGGATTGCCGGGCGAAGGGCGCGGGCTTCTTGGGGAACGGCTGGGTCGGCCAGGCGGCTTCGCTGGGGTTGTCGCTGGCTGGGACCGGACGCTCCACGACCTCGTAGATAGGCTTGCCGGTGACGCGGTCCAGCAGGAACAACAGGCCGGACTTGGAGACGATGGCGACGGCCGGGATCGTCTTGCCGCCCTGCTTCACGTCGATCAGCGTCGGCGGCGCCTCGGCGTCCATGTCCCAGATGTCGTGGTGCACGACCTGGAAGTGCCAGAGGTATTTGCCGGTGTTGGCGTCGGCCGCGACGATGGATGAGGCGTAGAGGTTCGCGCCCTTGCGGTCGCCGCCGTAGCGGTCCCAGGTGGGCGCGCCCAGCGGCATGTAGACGATGCCGCGCTTGGCATCGAGCGTCAGGAAGCCCCAGACGTTGACGCCGGAGCGGCCTTTCCAGCTGTCGCCTTCCCAGGTGTCGTGGCCAGGCTCGCCGGGGCGCGCGACGGTGTGGAAGGTCCACACCAGCTTGCCGGTGCGCATGTCCCAGGCCCGCACGTCGCCGGCGGCGCCCTTGGCCGGCGCCTCCTGGGTGGCCGAGCCGGTGATGACCAGGTTCCGGAACACGATCGGCGGCGAGGTCATGCCGACGCTGGCCCTCGGATAGCCCTGCAGGATTTCCGGCGTCTTCATGTCGACCACGCCGTCCAGGCCGAAACCGGCGGACGGCTTTCCGGTCTTGGCGTCCAGCGCGATCAGGAAGCCGTCGCGGGTTCCGAACACGATGCGCGGGCCGACCTTGCCGTCGCCGGGCCAGTATTCGACGCCGCGCAACGAGGCCGCGCCCGGCGTCTTCAGGTCGTAGCCCCAGACTTCCTTGCCGGTCTCCGGCTCCAGCGCCACCACGCGGCGGTAGGCCGTGGTGACGTACATCAGGCCGTCGACGACCAGGGGCGTGGCCTCCGAGGTGGCCGGGCGCGGGCCGCGGCGGCGCGCGTTCGGCGGGGCGCCGGGCGGAGGGCCCAGCCCCTCGGCCTGGCGCTGCGCCTCGTCTTGAGCGCTGGCGGCGGCAGGCGCCGCGGTGGGGACTTCCTTGTAGGTCCAGGCCGGCTTCAACTGGCCGACGTTGGCGGGGGTGATCTGCTTCAGCGGCGAGTAGCGCATGCCGCCGGCGTCGTGACCGTAGGTGGGCCAGTCGCCGGGAGCGGCTGCGGCCGTGGCGCAGAGGCCCAGGGTCAGCGCGCCCGCGGCCAGCAGCCGTGTTCCGTAAGCGCCCATGGCCGCCTCCCGTCCCGCTCGCCGACGCTCAGGCCCCGGTCGTTACGCACAACGTACGAACTAGTGCGTACCTGTCAACAGAGGTCGGCGGGCGCGCCATTATCACTTTGTACGGACTGGTGTGTTCACAACGCCGCGAACGTCCGCTATCGGTAGGACAAGGCGCCGGCGGGCTTCCGCGACCCCGGCGTGAGATGAATGATGCGGGAGGAAATCGTCGGATGTCCACGCGCGTCTATGTGCTCAACGGGCCGAACCTGAACCTCCTGGGCCTGCGCGAGCCGCATCTCTATGGGTCGAAGACCCTGCAGGACGTTGAGGCCCTGTGCCGGCCGGTGGCCGAACGCCATGGGTTCGAGCTGGAGTTCCGCCAGACCAACCGCGAATACGAGATGGTCGACTGGATCCAGGAGGCGCGGCAGTCCGCGGGCCTGGTGATCAATCCGGCGGGCTTCACCTACAACGCCGTGCCGGTGCTGGACGCCATCAAAATGTGCGAGTGCCCGGTGGTGGAGGTGCACATCTCCAACATCCACAAGCGCGCCGAGACCGAGGCGTCGTGGCGCGCCGACTCGATCATGAGCGCGGCCGCCACCGGGGTGATCGCCGGGCTGGGCGTCGCCGGCTATGCGCTGGCGCTCGAGTACATCGGCCAGGCCATCGCAGCGTCGAAGGCGGGCGCCTGAGATGACCGCCGCGAGCCTCGCCGCCGCGCTGAAGCCCACGCGGGTGCGCCTGCTGATCCTGGCCCTGCTGACCCTGGGCACGATGATCAACTACCTGGACCGCACGGTGATCAGCATCGCCGCGCCGACTATGAAGGAGGAGCTCCGGCTCGATCCCGTGGTGATGGGCCTGGTGTTCTCGGCCTTCTCCTGGACCTACGCGGCGGCGCAGATCCCCGGCGGCATCTTCCTCGACCGGGTCGGCGCGCGGCTGACCTACTTCTTCTCGGTGACGTTCTGGTCGGCGTTCACGGTGCTGCAGGGCTTCACCATGGGCCTGACCTCGCTGCTGGTGTTCCGGCTCGGCCTGGGCGTGGCCGAGGCGCCCTGCTTCCCGGCCAACAGCCGCATCCTGGCGACCTGGTTCCCGCAGGCCGAGCGCGCGCGGGCCAACAGCGTCTATTCGGTGGGCCAGTACTTCGGCTTGGGGATCCTGAGCCCGGTCCTCTACGTGGTCACCGCCGAATTCGGCTGGCGGGCGCTGTTCATCGGCGTCGGGGCCATCGGCCTGGCGTTCGGCGTCCTGTGGCTGAAGAGCTACCGCGAACCGGACACCTCCAAGCTGGTGAACCAGGCGGAGCTCGACTTGATCGAGGCCGGCGGCGGGCTGGGCCACACGAAGAAGCAGCCGGCCTTCCGCTGGAGCCACCTGGGCTTCCTGCTCCGCCAGCGCCAGATCCTGGGCGCCTCGATCGGCCAGTTCGCCGGCAACGCGGCGATGGTGTTCTTCCTGACGTGGTTCCCGACCTACCTGGCCACCGAGCGGCACATGGCGTGGATCAAGGCGGGCTTCTACGTGATGCTGCCGTTCATCGCCGCCTCCGTGGGGGTCATCGTCGGCGGCCAGCTGTCGGACTTCCTGCTCCGCCGGACCGGGAACGCGACCCTGGCGCGCAAGCTGCCCGTTATCGCAGGCTTGCTGCTGATCTGCGTCATCGTCGGCGCCAACTTCGTCGACGACAATCGGCTGGTGATCGCCATCCTCAGCGTCGCCTTCTTCGGCCAGGGGATGGTCAACCTGGGCTGGACCCTGATCACCGATGTCGCCCCGAAGCCGCTGATCGGGCTGACGGGCGGCGTCTTCAACCTGGCCGCCAACCTGGCCGGCATCGTCACCCCGCTGGTGATCGGGCTGATCGTGAAAGAGACGGGATCGTTCGTCTACGCGCTGGCCTTCATCGGCGTCATCGCGCTGATCGGCGCCTGCTCGTACATTTTCATCCTAGGACCGGTGCGCCGGGTAGAGTTCAATGAGGCGGCCTAGGGTGACGGGGGACGGTGCGTGGCGCGGCCAGTGACGAAGCGTAGAACCAAGGACGAGGCGGCTTCCCCGCCCAAGACGCCTGCGCGCGCCAAGGCCAAGACGCGCACCAACGACCCCGACCGCACCAAGGCGAACATCATCGAGATCGCCACCCACGAGTTTTCCGAGAAGGGCCTGTCGGGCGCCCGGATCGACGAGATCGCCGAACGCACCCGCACCTCGAAGCGGATGATCTACTACTACTTCGAGAGCAAGGAGGGCTTGTACCGGGCCGTCCTGGAGGACAGTTACCGGCGCATCCGCACCATCGAGGCGTCGCTGGACCTGGAGCACAAGCCGCCGCTGGAGGCGCTGGGCCAGCACGTGCGGTTCACCTTCGACTATCAGCTGGCGAACACCGACTTCATCCGCCTGGTGATGGTGGAGAACATCCACCACGGCCAGCACATCGCCCAGCTGAGCAAGACCCAGCAGGAGAGCATGGGCGCCATCCAGACCCTGCGGAACATCGTCGACCGCGGCATCAAGGCCGGGGTGATGCGCAAGGATCTGGACCCCATCGACCTGCATATGTCGATCAGCGCCTTGTGCTTCTTCAACGTCGCCAACCGGCACACCTTCTCGACCATCTTCAAGGTCGACATGACCACCCCGGCGGCCACGGCGGCGCGGCGGGAATCGGTGGCCGGCATGATCCTGCGGTTCGTCGCGGCCTAGGGGCGCGCTAAACCGGCTCAACGGCGATCGGGTAGCGGTCCATCGCCGCGACCGTCGCGTCGAAGTCCTGCAGCGCACCGAGCGTGCCAACACCTTCGGCCACCAGGCCTGCCGTCATGCCGGCGAATCGGCAGGCGTCCAGCGGGGCCCAGCCACGGTCCAGAGCCGCGATGAAGCCGGCGCAGAACGAGTCGCCGCAGCTGGTGGTGTCCACCGGGCTGACCGCGAATGCCGGGACCACGTGCTCCTTGCCGTTGATCAGCGCCAGTACGCCGCGACGGCCGTTCTTGATCAGGCAGGCCTTCGCGCCGAGGTCCACGAAACGGCGCGCGGCGAAGCTCAGGTCATCCGAGCCGCTCAGGAAGAACGCCTCTGCGGCGCTGGGCATGAAGTAGTCGACGTACGGCAAGATCCTGGCGATCTCTTCTACCGCAGAGGCACGCGGACTGATCAGGTCGCAGGTCACCAGGGCCCCTGCGACCTTCGCTTCCGCCAGCAGCTCGGCGCCAGGTCCGCCGTCGGTCGTGGGGCCGCCGATACCGGCATAGTGCACGAAGCGACTGCTGCGCGCCGCGGCGGTGACTGCGGCGTCGAGCGGCGGAGCCCTGCCCGCGCCTGGCCGGTGGAAGCTGGAGCGGCGCCCGTCGCTCTCGACCGCCAAAAGGGTGGACGAGGTCGGCTCGCCCGCCCGCGTCACCAGCAGCCGGGTATCGACCCCGAGGCTCTCGAGCCCCGCACGGACGAAGAGGCCGTTCATGTCGTCGCCGACCGCGCCGGCCAGCGCCACCGAGACCCCGAGCTTGGCCGCGACCAGAGCCGCGCCGGCCGCCGTACCGGCCGGCGCACAGACGAGCCCCTTGATGAGGACTGCCCGCTCCGTGTGAGTCAGCTCGTCGATCGGGTAGGCGTTGATGTCCAGGGTGGTCAGGCCGATGGCCAGCAGTCCCGTGTTCATGAGAGCCCCAAGATGATCAGGCAGAGCGGCCGTAGCCCGTGTTGCCGACGCGCCGGTGGAAATCCGCCCATTCCTCGGGCGTAAGGTGGCGGGGCTCCCCGAGCGCGCGGGAAAGTATGTAGTGGCGGCAGGAGATCTCAAGCCGGTGCGCCAGGGTCACGGCGGCGGACAGGCTGCGACCGCGCGCCGTCGCCCCATGGTTGCTCATCAGGCAGGCGCTGCGGGTCTTGAGGGCCTCCGCGACGTCATGCGCCAGCGTCTCGCTGCCAAACGTGGCGTAGGGCACGCACGGAACGTCGTCACCGCCGAACGCCCCGACCATGTAATGGAAGCCCGGCAGGGGCTTGCAATGGCACGCCACGGCGACGCAGTAGTCGGAGTGCGTGTGCACTACGGCATTCGTCTCTGGGCTGCCGAGGTAGATGCGCGCGTGCAGTTGCCATTCGCTCGAAGGCCGCTGGCCTGCAGCCCAACTTTCGTCCCGGCCGACGTAGACCAAGCTGTCTTCGCTGATGCTCTCGCCGCTGGCGCCGGTGGGCGAGATCAGCATGCCTTCGCCGTACCGCACGCTCAGGTTCCCGGAGGAGAGCTCGGTAAGGCCCAGTTCCACGACCTCGCGATAGGCACGCACCAGGTCCTGTCGGGCCGACAGTTCGGACGTTGGCGCCATTTTGCGGTCCCTCCCCCTTGCTGCGCACGACGGTTCAGTCGGCGGGCCGAGCGCATTGCGCATAGCGGCCTGCCGGCGAACCCGCCAGCGGCGAAGCTGCGCCCTGCCCTACCGCGCCGGCTGGGCGGGCCTGCCGGAGGCGGCTAGCATGGCCGCCGGGGCGGGCGCTCCGGCGCTGGGGCGTCTTGCCGAAGCCTCGATCATCGGGTCAGATGCAAACAAACTATCCAGTTGGTCCATTTTTGCTTATCGACCGGCGGAACGTTCGGCGAGCTAGGGAGAACGCCCGATGAAAGTGGTCATGGCCGGCCAAGGCGCCTTCGGGATCAAGCACCTGGAGGCCATGCAGAAGATCGACGGGATCGAGGTCGTCAGCCTGGTCGGCGGGTCGGCGGAGTCGACCAAGGCCGCGGCCGAACGGTTCGGGATCCCGCACTGGACGCTGGATCTGGCCGAGGGCCTGGCGCGGCCGGGCGTGGACGCCGCGATCCTGGCGACGCCGACGGGGATGCACACCGCCCAGGCCATCCAGTGCCTGGAGGCCGGCAAGCACGTGCAGGTCGAGATCCCGATGTCCGACAGCCTGGCCGACGCCGAACGGCTGGCGGCGGTGGCGGCCAGGAGCGGCAAGGTGGCGATGGCGGGTCACACGCGGCGGTTCAATCCCAGCCACCAGTGGATCCACAAGAAGATCCAGGCCGGCGAACTGAAGATCCAGCAGATGGACGTCCAGACCTATTTCTTCCGGCGCAAGAACCTGAATGCGCTGGGCCAGCCGCGCAGCTGGACCGACCACCTCCTGTGGCACCACGCGGCGCACACGGTGGACCTCTTTCACCACCAGACCGGCGAGACCTGCTCGGTCGCCCGCGGCGTCCAGGGGCCGAAGCATCCGGAGCTGGGCATCGCCATGGACATGTCGATCCAGATGAAGGTCCCGTCCGGGGCGATCTGCACGCTGTCGCTCAGCTTCAACAATGACGGGCCGCTGGGCACCTTCTTCCGCTACATCTGCGACAACGGCACCTACATCGCCCGCTACGACGACCTGGTGGACGGCAAGGAACAGCCGATCGACGTCTCCAAGGTGGACGTGTCCATGAACGGCATCGAGCTGCAGGACCGCGAGTTCTTCGCCGCCATCCGCGAGGGGCGCGAGCCGAACAGTTCGGTCGCCCAGGTGCTGCCCGCCTACCAGACGCTCGATAAGATCGAGCAGAGCCTGCTGTAGGGAGCCCAAGCGCCATGGCCCTGGTCGTCCGCAACATCCCCCGCGCCGAGGCCGGCGTCATCGACGCCCTGGCCGGCTTCGGCGTCGCCACCGTGCACGAGGCGCAGGGGCGCAAGGGCCTGCTGGCCAGTTCCCTGCGCCCGATCTACCGGCCGGCGGCGATCGCCGGGTCGGCGGTGACCTGCTCGGTGGCGCCGGGCGACAACTGGATGATCCACGTGGCGGTGGAGCAGTGCCGAGCCGGCGACGTGCTGGTGGTGGCGCCGACCAGCCCCTGCGAGGACGGCTATTTCGGCGACCTGCTGGCGACATCGCTGAAGGCGCGGGGCGTGCGTGGGCTGATCATCGACGCCGGGGTGCGCGACATCGCGGTGCTGACGCAGATGGGTTTCCCGGTCTGGTCCAAGGCGGTCTACGCGCAGGGCACGGTCAAGGAGACCCTGGGCGACGTGAACCTGCCGCTGGTCTGCGCAGGCGCGCTGATCCACCCGGGCGACGTGATCGTGGCCGACGACGACGGGGTCTGCGTGGTGCGCCGCGCGGAGGCCGCCGCCGTGCGCGAGGCCGCCGCCAAACGCGAGGCCAACGAGACCGAAAAGCGCGCGCGATTTGAAGCGGGAGAATTGGGGCTCGATATCTACGGCATGCGCGAGCGGCTGGCGGAGAAGGGCCTGAAGTACGTGGACGAGGCGCCCTGACCTCATGACCCAGACGGCCATCCCCTGCACGGTCATGCGCGGCGGCACCTCCAAGGGCCTCTACTTCCGCGCCGCCGACCTGCCGGCGGACACGGCGACGCGCGACGCGGTGCTGCTGGCGGCGATCGGCTCGCCGGACCCGCGCCAGATCGACGGGATGGGCGGGGCGCACCCGCTGACCAGCAAGATCGCGGTCGTGGGGCCGCCGACGCATCCCGAGGCCGATGTCGACTACCTGTTCCTGCAGGCGGTGGTGGACGAGGCGCGGATCGACGCCGGCCAGAACTGCGGCAACCTGCTGGCCGGGATCGGGCCGTTCGCCATCGAGGAGGGGATGTTCCCGGCCGCCGATGGCGTGACGAACGTGCGCATCAACATGCTCAACACCAAGAGCCTCGCGGTGGCGGCGATCCAGACGCCCGGCGGCCGCGTGCGCTACGACGGCGAGGCGCGGATCGACGGCGTGCCCGGGACCGCCGCGCCGATCCCGATCGACTTCCAGGACGTGGCCGGCTCGACTTGCGGAGCGCTGCTGCCGACCGGGAGCGTGCGGGACGTTGTGGATGGGATCGAGCTCACCGCTATCGACAACGGCATGCCGGTGGTGGTCATGCGGGCGGCCGACTTCGGCAAGACCGGCTACGAGACACCGGAAGAACTGGAGGCCGACGCCGAGTTGAAGGCCCGCGTCGAGGCGATCCGGCTTCAGATCGGGCCAAGGATGAACCTGGGCGACGTGACGAAGAAGACCGTGCCGAAGATGTGCCTGGTCGCCCCGGCGCAGCACGGCGGCGCGATCTGCACGCGAAACTTCATCCCGCACCGGGTGCACGAGGCGATCGGCGTGTTCGGCGCGGTCAGCGTCGCGACCGCCTGCGTCACGCCGGGCTCTGTGGCGGCCGAGGTCGCCGGGATCGCCGACGTGGAAGCGGTCAAGGAGCTGGAGGTCGAACACCCCACTGGCTTCTTCACCGTGGCCATGGATGTCGCCATCGTCGGCAACGAGGTGAAGGTCCGCCGCTCAGCCCTGCTCCGCACCGCGCGCCGCCTGATGCGCGGCGAGGTCTACGTGCCGGCCAGCGTTTGGGACGGATCGCGATGACGGCCGCGGCGCACGCTCTTGCCTCTCCCGTTCATGGGAGAGGGGGACCATCGGCCGAAGAGCCGATGCTGGAGAGGGCGAACCTCAGACTCGGCGGACCGATCGGCTGGCCCAGACTCAGCGGATGGGGCTTGCCCTCTCCACCGCTCGCTCCGCGGCGAGCGGTCCCCCTCTCCCATGAATGGGAGAGGCAAGAGTCATGACCGCCTTCGCGCGCATCGCGCTGATCGGCTTCGGGGAGGTCGGGCAGACGCTCGCCGAGGACCTGACCGGCAAGGCGGCGCTGTCGGTCTGGGATGTGGCGTTTGCCGATCCGCAGAGTGTTCCAAGCCAAGCGCTGAGCCGCTTCCAAGTTCGTGTCGGCCGGGATGCGCCGGACGCGGTGCGGGATGCGGAGCTGGTGATCAGCGCGGTGACCGCCGACCAGGATCTGTTGGCCGCGCAATCGGTGGGCGCGGGCCTGCCGAAGGGAGCGATCTTCCTCGACCTGAACTCGTGCTCGCCGGGCCAGAAGGTGGCGTCGGCGCAGGCGGTGGAAGCGGCCGGCGGGCGCTATGTCGAGGCGGCGGTGATGAGCCCGATCGGGCCGAATCGGATCGCGGCGCCGATGCTGCTGGGCGGCGCACACGCGGCGGACTTCGTGGCCGTGGCCCTGCCGCTGGGGTTCACCGGCGCGGCCCCCTACTCCGACATCATCGGCCAGGCGGCGGCGACCAAGCTGTGCCGTTCGGTGATGATCAAGGGCGTCGAGGCGCTGCTGACTGAGAGCCTGCTGGCGGCGCGTCACTACGGGGTCGAACAGGTGGTGCTGGACTCGCTTAGCGACCTCTTGCCCCTGCCCGACTGGAACCGGACGGCGCAGTACATGATCAGCCGCAGCCTCGAGCACGGGACGCGGCGGGCCGAGGAGATGCGCGAGGCGGCCCGCACGGTCGAGGAAGCCGGCGTCGCGGGGCTGATGAGCCGCGCCATCGCCGAGCGGCAGGACTGGGCGGCGGTCTACAAGGGCGCGCTCAATGATGACCTGAAGGCCATGCTGGACGCGATCAACAAGGACCTGCCGAAGTGATCATCGACTGCCACGGCCACTACACGACAGCGCCCGCGAAGCACGACCAGTGGCGTGCGGCGCAGACGGCGGCGTTCAAGGCGGGCGGCAACGTCAATGGCGCCTATCCCGACATCTCCGACGACGAGATCCGCGAGACCATCGAGCAGAACCAGCTGCGGCTGATCAAGGAACGCGGCGCCGACTTCACGATCTTCAGCCCCCGCGCTTCCACCATGGCCCACCACGTGGGCGACGAGGCGGTGAGCCAGGCCTGGACGCGGCGCTGCAACGACCTGATCCGGCGGGTCGTGGACCTGTTCCCCGAGACCTTTGCCGGGGTTTGCCAGCTGCCGCAGTCGCCGGGCGTGCCGGTCGCCAACTCGATCGCCGAGCTGGAGCGGTGCGTGACCGAGCTGGGCTTCGTCGGCTGCAACCTCAACCCCGACCCGTCCGGCGGCCACTGGACCGCCCAGCCACTGACCGACCGGTCCTGGTATCCGTTCTTCGAGAAGATGGTGGAGCTGGACGTGCCGGCGATGGTGCACGTCTCCGGCTCCTGCAACGCCAACTTCCACGCCACCGGCGCCCACTACATCAACGCCGACACCACCGCCTTTATGCAGTTCCTGGAGGGCGACCTCTTCAAGGACTTCCCGACCCTGCGGTTCATCATCCCGCACGGCGGCGGCGCCGTGCCGTATCACTGGGGCCGCTACCGGGGGCTGGCCGACATGCTGAAGCGGCCGCCGCTGCGCGAGCACGTGATGCGGAACGTCTTCTTCGATACCTGCGTCTACCATCAGCCGGGGATCGACCTGCTGTTCCGGGTGATCGACGTGGAGAACATCCTGTTCGGCTCGGAGATGGTCGGCGCGGTGCGCGGCATCGACCCCGAGACCGGCCAGTACTTCGACGACACCAAGCGCTACATCGACGCCCTGAGCATTCCGGCGGCGGATAAGGCCAAGGTGTTCTCCGGCAATGCGCGGCGGGTCTATCCGCGCCTCGACGCGATCCTGAAGGGTCAGGGGCGCTGATGCGGATCGTCCGCCAGCTCTGGTTCCTGGTGCTGGTCGCCATGGTGGGCGGCGTCGCCGTGGGCCACTATGCGCCCGACATCGGCGACCAGATGAAGCCGTTCGGCGACGGCTTCATCGCGCTCGTGCGGATGATCATCCCGCCGATCATCTTCCTCACCGTCGTGCACGGCGTGGCCGGCATGGAAGCCGGCAAGGTCGGCCGGGTGGCCGGCAAGGCATTGCTCTATTTCCTGGCCATGACGCTGCTGGCCCTGGTGTTCGGCCTTACCGCGGTGAACCTCTGGGGTCCCGGCGTCGGCATGAACATCGACCCCGCCTCGCTCGACGCCGGCTCGATCGCGACCTACACGAAGAAGGCGCACGAGGTGGGCCTCGCGCCCTTCCTGCTGGGCATCATCCCCGAGACCTTCCTGTCGGCGTTCACCGAAGGCCAGGTGCTGCAGGTGCTGCTGGTCAGCGTGCTGTTCGCTTTCGGGCTCCACGCCGCCGGCCCACGCGGCAAGCCGATCCTGGACATCCTGGAGGTGCTGCAGGGGGTGTTCTTCCGCATCGTCGGCTACGTGATGTGGGCCGCGCCGATCGGGGCGTTCGGGGCGATCGCGTTCACGGTGTCGAAGTTCGGCGTCGCCGCGCTGCTGCCGCTGGGCGAGCTGGTGGCGGAGTTCTACCTGGTCTCGGCGCTGTTCATCGTCGTCGTCCTGGGCGCGGTGGCGATGGCGGTGGGCGTCAACGTCTTCCGGCTGATCGGCTACTTCCGCGACGAGCTGGTGGTCGTGGTGGCAGTCACCTCCACCGAGGCGGTGCTGCCGCGCCTGATGCAGAAGCTGCGTGACCTGGGCTGTTCGGAATCGGTCGTCGGGCTCGTGCTGCCCACCGGCTACTCCTTCAACCTGGACGGCACCTGCCTCTACCTGGCGACCGCCGCGGTGTTCCTGGCCCAGGCCACCAACACGCCGCTGGACCTCGGCCAGCAGCTGGGCCTGTTGGCCATCCTGCTGGTGACCTCCAAAGGCGCCGCCGCGGT
>Ga0307511_10003075_pt1 | contig 17218 bp, 4 predicted proteins | sample 13_EM_MG_FD_200266 | JGI IMG/M metagenome (GOLD analysis project Ga0307511, IMG submission 200266) | Populus trichocarpa ectomycorrhiza microbial communities from riparian zone in the Pacific Northwest, United States - 13_EM | ecosystem: Host-associated > Plants > Roots > Unclassified | place... | reverse complement strand
CAAAACAATACTACATACTACTTACACTTTTGAACAACTAAAAAACAAGTGACTTCTATCTTTCACAACCTGATTGCAGAATAAACAATTAAGATCCATATTCCTTCTTATATTTATTTATCAAGCTTTAGTTGTCACCATGTTTAAAATGGCGAACCAAGCCATATAATTATATATCAAGATATGAAATTAATAAGTATCTAAATAAAAGAATCTAAAAAACAATTTATATTAGTTATTTGTCTAGTTTAACAAAAAAAAAATAAACAATATAAACATAAGATTAAACTAAAATATTAAAACACAACAAGCATGTTTGAACAAAAATTGCATAACAATATTTAAACTAAAATTGTTAAGTATCACTTAATTATTGAAGTAATAAGAATCTAATTCAGATGAAAATTTTTTGTTTTCAAGGATTAATCATTTGTCTTAAAGTTTTATTGCTCATCTCTTGATGCAAACAAAAAATTACAATTAACCTCTCAGTTTTCTAACACCACTGCCTTGTTTAATTGCACTTCTAAACAATGTCAATTAACTTAAAAAAATATTACTCAAAATCTCTCTATAAAAACAAAATTTATGCTCTAGAGTAGATGAAAAATAAAAGGAGAAATAAAGCTTAAATTTAAATAAGGTAATCTCCAAAACTGAGGTGAAGAAGAGTCTGAAAATCTTTGTAAAACACTCTTTTTTCATGCCCTTTTTATAGTGGATTTTGAAACCAAAACTGTTGTGGAATTACTCCAAAATTAATTTTCACCATTTATCAACCTTAATTACTCAACATAAAAACAAAATTAACCTTATAGTTTTTGGGTTCAAAATTTGATATTTTTTGTATAAATAAAAATTATCCAGGTTCAAGAAGATGATTATTCAAACTTTTTATTCATGGGTTATACAAATACAAAATGAGATAAAACAAAAAATTGCTTATAGGCCAAAAAATTATTTTATAGTAAACTCAAAATCAAACCTAAAATAGGTTGATAACAAATAATTCTTTATAAACAAAAAATTATTTTTACCATGAACCCAAGCCCAATACCTTGTGTCCGGGGCTCGAGGATTGGGCTCAAGCCTAACTCAGGCCTCTCTCTTATAATAGCTTATATGCCCTACGAGCCCATTTTTAACTTTTTAACTTCTTAATATATTAACATACATATTGTATTATTTCATAAATGCCTCAAAGAATTTTAACTTTGTTCACTTATAGAGGTGATCTCATTAGGAGTGTTTTGCTATACTCCACTTAGTATACCAAAATATTAAAATCACTAAGAGTACAACTCGCTATTTATCACAACGTATCTAACACCTTTTTTTTATCATATGAATAACCAAGAAATAATAATTTCTGAGTTCTACTAAAAATACTATATGAATTAGTTTTTCCTTTGAACCTAGATCTCGGGATCCCCTGTCAACTAGGTAGGGATATTATCATTACATTATTTCATCCTTAAAGCCTTTAAGCCAATTTTCACCAATGAATTATACATAAGTTCTCTTAGCAAACCTTTAGTTAGCAAATCCACAATATTCTTCATTGACTTTACTAATTGCATTTGAAAACAAGTGTGTGTGTGCGCGCGCGCGCGCGCGTGCGTGTGCGTGTAGATTTACCATTATGCATGCTGCTTTGTGCCCTTGTTATTTTTTTCTAACTATCGTAATGGACAAAAATTGATAGCACTATTTTTGATCAACATGAAATATTCTCTATGAAATTTTAAAGAATTTTGGCTTCATCTTTAACTTTATCAAGAGTAATAAACTCTTATTCTATTGTAGATTTTGTTATACATATTTGTTTAGAGGATTTTCATGACGTAATTGCTCCACCAAGTGTGAAGGTATATTTATTAGTGGATTTTGAATTCTTAGTGTCGGATATCTAATTCACATCAATATACATTTCTAGTATCACTAGGTATTCAGTATAGTTTACTAACTAAGTATATAATATCTAATTAGTATAGTTTATAACATCATCAAACTCTCTTAACAAAGCTTTAGTTAACAAATCCATAATATTTTCCTTGGACTTTACATAATCAATGAAAATAATTCAATTCGAGAGCAAGTGTTTAACGATATTATATACATGATGTCCATGTGTAGACTTACAATTATGCATGCTACTTTACGCCCTTTCCATTGCTGACTAATTGTCATGATGGATATAAACTGCTTATACTAGTTTTGGCCAACATGATCCTCTAAGAAATTCAGAACCTTTTTGGCTTCCTCCATAGCTTTATCAAGAGTAACAAAATTTTATTCCATTATAGGTTTTATGATACACATTTGTTTATAGGATTATCATGACATAGCTGCTCCAGCAAGTGTGAAGACTTTATTCATTAGTTGATTTTGAATTCTTAGTGTTAGATATCCATTTCGCATCAGAATACCCTATTAGTACTACCAAGTATCTAGTTTAATATAGCTCATAGTTTAAGGTGTACCTCAAATATTTAAATATTTTATTTAATGTTTTCCAATTATCATACTTAGATTACTAGTACATCTACTCAATTTACTAGCTAAGTATGCAATATCTAGTTTGTGTAGTTTATAATATACATCAAGCTTCTAATTATTCAATAATATTTCAATTTTTTATTTCTTTTATTTTTAGATAGATAAAAACTTATGTCCATTGGTGTTTGATAGTGCTATTATCATATTTAAAATATTTATAGAGAATTTTCTCAACAAAATAAGATTGAAACAAAACTAATCCATAAGATGTCATAGTAATTTTTATTTCTAGTATGATATTTGCAACACCCAACTATTTCATATCAAACATATTAGTTAACATTTTCTTAGTATACTTGATAATTTAATTATTGCTATAAAAAAATTAGCATACCATTCACATAAAAACATACAACGACATAACATTTATTTGTGTTTTTTTACATAAACACATTTATCAATTTCATTAATTTTAAATTTATTTGATAATATAACTTTGTCAAATGTTTTATTCAATTGTTTAGGTGCTTGTTTTAAATTATACAATTACTTTAGCTTATAGACTTTATTTTTTGTCTTTTAATAACAAATCTATCGGGTTGGTCCATGTAAACTTCTTCGTCAAAGTTACCATCCAAAAAAGTTGTTTTTACATCTATTTGATATATTTTTAACTTGTTAATTGCAATAATGGCTATTAATATTTACATGGAAGTTATTATTAACATATATAAATATGTGTCAAAATAGTCCACACCTTCTTGTTGTTTGAATCATTTAATAATAAGTCTTGCTTTATATTTGTCAATAGTTTCTTTAGCTTTCATCTTTCTTTTAAAGATCCACTTATGACCTAATGGTTTAATTTTGAGTGAAAGATCAACTAGTTCTTAGATATGATTGTGTATAATTGATTCAATTTTATAATTGACTACTTCCTTTCAATAGTAAGTTTCTGGGTAGGACCTTGTCACCAAGTAGCTACGAGGTTCATTTTGTAATAAGTAGGTTAAAAAATTTGGACCAAACATTATGGTTAGTTTTGTCATTTACTCCTTAGTTCAACTTCATCATCTTCTAATTGATGATGATATTTGAGTTAACTTTAATCATTCTCTTATATGAATTAATTTCTTGTGCTTTTTTGAATATGAACATTTCTTCAAAGAATGTAATATTCCTTGATTTTATTATAATATTAGGTAAATATCCTCAATACTTGACCTATGTATAAGAAACTAGTATGTATTACTATTGTAAGCATATCAAATAAAACACAATACATAGTTTAATGTCACATCTTGATCTTTTTGGGATCTGATACTGCCACTTTTACAAGACACCCTCATACTTTGAGGTATTTATAAGAAGATCTTCTACCTTTTCAAATTCATATGATGTCTTTTCTATCTTTTATAGGTTACTATATTAAGTATATAATTGACAGTCAGAATTACATTCCCCCATAAGTTCTAAGGTGCTTTCAAACTTATTAATATAACATTCCTTATTTGTTTTAGAGTCTGGTTTTTACGTTTAGCAACATCATTTAATTGAGGTGAATAAAGAGTAGTAATTTAGTGAATAATACCATTTTAAGGATAAAATTCACTAAAAAAGTGTTTGGAGCCCTTCACCTCTATCATTTCTTAGTACTTTTATATTCTTATTATGTTGATTTTTAACATCATTCTTGTAATGTTTAAATATTTCAAAGTTTCATCCTTGCTTTTAAGCAAATAGATATAACAATACTTTGTGTAATCATCTTAAAAGTTATATAATAGTTTTTCCACCTTCTGTTTGCATAAATTTTAAACATCAATATTTGAGTGAATTAATTTTAGAGGTTTACTTGTTTCAAGTGTTTAAAATGAAGTTTTTGTGAATTTTTTGAAATGAATTTTTGGTGATAATTCAAGATTTATTAACCTTTACATGTAATTATAATTCATATGTCCTAACCTATCATGTTATATATCATAAAACTTAAGTAAGAAGAAAATACATTATTATTCATCTCATCTGTGGTTAATGTCACACCTGACTTGAATATGGAACCTTTGAAATTAAAGGAAAATATGGAAAATTGAGTCGTCATTTAGTTTTTTAAGAAGACTAAGAATCTTAAAATATACAATAGTTTTAGAGATTCGAGTAACAAGCTAGTTATGCCTGAAAGAAGATAAAAATCACCCTTGTCGCTTTCTTTCAAATGAAAGGTTTCCTTAGTTACGTGTTTCTTTAAATTTATTTTATGCATGCCATTTATTGTTCAAGTTATTTTTTGAGCTTACTCATGAGTCGTTTATTATTAGTGGATGTTCATCAAGTTATTATCGAGCCTTGAATCATGAGTCTCATAACTCGACATTATTTTATTTTTAATTTGTTTAGTTTTTAGTTTAAAAAAAACATCATATTAGGCCTGCATTGGTCTCTAAAACTAGGAGACTCATCAACCTAGCCATTAAAACTATGTTTAACCAAAACATTTCTAATTTGATGAACATTTAATAAAAACTCATAAATGTATTTTTAAACTCATTTTAAGGTCAAAATCATTATGTTAGTTTAGGTTCCTTAAACTAGGACACTTATCTACCTAACCATTCAAAAAGCTTAAACAAAACTTGATGAAAACTTATCAATGCATTTTTGTGCTCATTTTAAGTTTAAAAATCACATGTTAGGTCTATATAAAGAAACTTTTAAAAATACAAATTGTATTGAAAAATGCAAGCATAACTCATTGTTCAACCAAGAGAAAACAAATCCAACACATAAACAGTAAACTAAACTTTGTCATTCGAGTTGTTAAGAGGAAAGAAATCATGAAAAAAAAAATAAAGCATAATACTATATAAACATATTCTAAAAAGCAAGATTAGACATGAACAAAGATATTCATTCCAAAGAGGACATGAGTTTATACCTTGATGAAGTTGTTATTATTGTTGTGAAAAAAGATGTTATTATTTCTTGATTTATAACCTAAAAATGATATAATTTGTAATTGGGCCTTCTATAAAAGTTTCTGATCTCGTTCTCATCATTTCAACTCATCTAAGCTTGTTTTATTCTAACTTCTATAACTTTAGATGTAGGCTGAAAATCAAAACAACGTCTAGGCTATAATAAGATTTTGTACAGATTCAGACATCAATATTCCATGTTTTTAACTTCAAAAAAATATAACTTGGTTCTAAACTCTTAATTATTAGCTTTTTAGCAAGCCAAAGAAAGCGTTGAATATAGGTATTTAGCTTTAGTAAAAACCTAAAAACCAAACAATGTTATAGTTTGATTAGACCAGACTGCCTCATCCAAATCAATTATCTTTTAGTGTAATCCCTTTTTTTTTTGTTTCAACTTATCTTTTCTGGTGTTTTTTTGTTTCACCCCTCTTTCTAACACTATTGCCCTCCTATAATCCTTAAATAAGGTTATAAAATCTCTCCTTCAACACTTACTTTTGATCCTTACTTTTTTCATAAAAATCTTGATCGTCTAGCTCTTTCATCTTTACTATCCTTATATAACATTTTGTAGCAAGATCTAAGGCATGAAAAGGATATTCTTTAATGGTTGTTTTATGACAGAATGAAAGCTAGTTGAGGGTGTATTTTGGTAGTATTTTACAACAATAAAAATAGCACTAGGGTTGTACCTTTTATGGTAGTATGGATGCTAGCTTAAGGTGTATTTTATGGTGATGACATAACTGGTTTTAAGATGAAATGAAGGTGTTGTTAGCTTGTTTTAGAAATTGAAATATGGGATGGAAAGGTTGTTTTTGGTAGCCGGTTGTATGAAATTTATAGCAAGAAACAAGGTTTACAAAAGGCTTTTTTTTTATGGGGAAGGTATAACAGTTGTATAGGCTGCAATGGTGTACCTTTTGACATGTTTTTGCAGCATATAAAAGGGTGTAAGGATTGAAGTTTTGTGGTAAAATGACATATGGTTTGGGGTTGTATTCTTAGTACAATGTGCAGCAAAATAAAAGGTGTAAAAATGCCTTTTTTTGGCTTTTTTTAAAGTGTATTAAGGACAAATATGACTAGAACGATAGCAATAATGTTTTTAAATAATTATGAGAGAAAAATTACTTTTGAAAAAAATAATTTTTGCACATAAAATTAGTTTATAATTAATGTCAATAACAATCAAAACATACAATAAACAACTCTAGTAGTCTAACGATGGCTCTAATATCACTATTGAGTTTCCCACAACTTATAAACATAGGGGAGATGATATTTAAAAAAACAAATTGGTAGTCCCAAGAATCTCGTTATACAATTTAAGGTCATCTAGGGTTTAAGTGAAGATTACCTAAAGATTATATATTCTTTTTGAGATTTGATCATCTTCTTTAGGGTTAGGTTTTTGTAAACAACAAGTTATCCAAGTGTCTGACTTTTAACAATAATTCACATGAACCACTAGTGAAAAATCTCTTAAAATCCTTTTAGGAGATAGCGATCGCTAAACCTTTGAATGTTAGTTCTCTCTTTTATGTTTTTAAGTATTTCTCTATCGTATATTTTGTAATTTACATAGTTTTTCTCTACACAAAGAATATGAGGTATAATATTGTATTTATAGGAAAACTCAATAACCCATAAATGATAAAATATTAATTTCACCCCTAAATAATATCACATATATTATTTCATGACATTTTTTAGAAATCTATTCAATCGAGTCTCTACTTGATTTTTCTAGGTTTAGAATTGTAATCCCTTACATATTATATTCAAGTCCTCAATTTTTAAAACTTATTTACAATTAAGTCACACTTGATTAATTATCTAGGTTCCTAATAAGTTGACTCAAATATAAATAATTTTTTTCACTTTGCCTCCATTCTCTAAAAAATTATAGTTTACATCTTTAATTTTATAAGTTCATAACACTTTACATAGGGTAAAAAAAGTTAACAAAAAAAAATCTATTTATTCACAAGATCGCCATTATATTTCAATTAATAACTAAACAAACCTTGCAGTGTTAAAATTATAAAATTACCATAAATTGTTTTAAAAAATATCTTGTCGGAATCCACAACCTAATCCCAACAAATCCCATTTGAGAATGATTTTCCCAACAAAAGCATCTTAAAAAAACTAAATGAGGTAAAATTTTAGTGAACAAATGACATATCTCTCTTTCTTCTTCTTGAAAGAACCCATCTAAAAATATCATCTCTTTCCAATTTCAAAAACTCTAAAATCATCAAATTAATTATTCAATGCCTCTATCACAATATTTCAAATACCAACTTCTACCAAGATGAAATAATTTTGTTGATTTGAAAATCCCCAGACTTTAAATGAACAAATATGATTTTAAATATGCGTGTAAATATTTATTTTTATAGGAACACGACATGTTGTTAAATAGTGCACTTAATCAAACATAAATGAATATTAAAAATAAAAAACCTTTATTAATAACAAATATAATTTTAAATGAACAAAGTTTTAAATGAACAAATATGATTTTAAATATGCGTGTAAATATTTATTTTTATAGGAACACGACATGTTGTTAAATAGTGCACTTAATCAAACATAAATGAATATTAAAAATAAAAAACCTTTATTAATAACAAATATAATTTTAAATGAACAAAGTTAGAGTCACATGTAATTAATCGATTGACTACATAAATATATACTAACATAAACAACAAAAAACACAACTCATAATAGCTCAACTATTTCTAGTCATCTTATCCTCCCTCAAACTTTTTGAAAACACTCGAGAATATTCCACTTGTAATAAACCGAACAAACCCAAGAAAAACCACCACAAAACCCTTTCATTGCTTGCACGCTGCCTTATCTGGCACCAGTAGTAACCGTAATAGCTTCTTTCTCCTATGGAACTAGCCTAAGGTAAGCTCGGTCCTTTTTCTTTCTTTATTTTCTTTTCTTTCATGTAGGTTGTAGAAATTTACTATTCAAAATGCAAAATAATGTACATTTTCACTATTCATGCATGGTTATTTATTTTTATTGGCTTCGTATTAACATTAGTTTCATTTTGTAAAAATGTGTTTTCCCTTTTTACGTCTGCATGTTCATGTAAATATTTTTTTAAATGAATACAAATAATAAGTTAATGAATTTTTATCAAGTTAGCATTATGTTTTAATTAAATTTGAATTTTAATGGTTAGGAAACATGTTTTCTAGTTTTAGAAACTGACGTAGGTCAAATATGATGCTTTTAACCGAATATGAGATCACTAGTAAGTCAACAAGTTTTTTAGAGATTGGATTAAAATGAGTGGAGCGTAGTATTATTTTCAAGTTTTGTTTTGTGGAAAAAAAATAAAAAAAGAGCAAGAAATATAAATAAATAAAAGAAACAAAAAAATCATCAAGAGATTCTTGATTTAAAGTTTGACGTTAATTAAATAAATATCTATTAATAATAAATAATTTATAAATAAATTCAAAAAATAATATAGATAATCAATGTCACGTGTAAAATGAATTTAAAAGAATGAAAAGTATCTACCACTCTATTTGAACTTATGCTTATCTAAGGACTATGTTGTCCGTCCATCCAAGCTAGTGTCCCGGCTGCAACGCAAACCCTTGATTAGATTCCAGTGCAAGTCAAAGCTACTAACTTTATTAATAAATATATTTTTAATAATAATCTCTTAAAAGGGAAAAAGAACAAAGGCGGAATAGAAAGTGACCTTTTTTCTCCAAAATCTCCTTGCAAATTTTTTCAATTCCATCTTCTCTCACAGAGAGTATCCTCTCTCTCTCTCTCGCTCTCTCTCTCTGTTTTTCTAGTCCAAGATAACAAAACAAGGATAGAAAAAGCAAAGAAGAAAAGAAAGGCGGCCTTCAAATAAAATCACCTTTGAGAGATTGGCGAAGAGAAAAGGAAAAAAGAGAGAAGAGAGATGTGTACGGCCTTACCTCCTGCTATGAGGCTTTTGTTAACCACTTCTACTGTTACAGGTTTTCCCTCCAAATCCCTAAGAACAACAACAATCCCTAATTTGAACCAATCATGTCTTGCAAGAAGAAACAGCCTCTCTTTCTCTAAACCAACGGTACCCTCCTCTCTCTCTCTCTCTGTTTGTAATGTTCCTATTTTTTTTTTATTTTTGGTTTTATATGCAGTGGTTTTTTAAGATGCAAAATTTATGACTCTTTGAGCTTTGATGAATTGGGTTTTATGCTGTGCTGTGTGTCTACAAAAATGGTGCTCATTTGTGTGTGTTGGGGTTTGAGAGGCGGGTCTTGTTTGTTTCTTTTAGCTTTTACTCTCTCAAAACTTTGGAAGAGGACGTGTTGTTTGGCTATAGGTTTTGAGATGAAAGTATTAGATATTTGAATGAAAGATTTTTGAAGGTGAAGGTCTATAATGGTGTTCCGTTCCTAATATGTTTTCTGATGATTGTTTCCTGTTACATAAACTTCAATTGCATTCAAAATTTGTTCTGATTGACATTTAAAATCCGTGATTAACTAAATTTACTAGCTTTTTTCCGCTGTATTGCCCCCCCTTTTTTTGGGTGCTATTATAGCTGCTAATTTTATCTATTTATTTATTAGCGTAGGTCTGTATGATTCTGTATAGGAAAAAGTTCCATTCAGTCTGCTTCTATAAGAAAACAGGAAAGTTGATAGCTTTGAATGTAATCACAAGTAGTAAACGGTAATATTCCCTGTAAGTGTTTGGGGAAGATCACTGGCTAATAATTGGGTAACCAAAAAGTATTTTTTCTTTGTATATGGTTTGCAGATCAAATTTTGGAATGCCTATGAAAAATATGTTTGATTTGATGTTGTATGTTAACGTAAATGCCTGTTCTTGAAAGTTTATAGGACATTGCATGTTGCATTGGTCTTTGCATCAAATACAGTGCTTATCTGATCATACTTCTAAATCTTGTGTGTCAGTTTTAGGTTCTTGGAAAGAAACTGTAAACACTCAACTGACAAGGTGTGTGGGGCACAGGGATAAATGAAGAACAAATATTCTTCTTTTAGACCATGATATAAACATGTTAATTTTCACTACTTGCTTGACAACTAGGGTTTATAAAGTATTTATAAGCTCTTGTAAATGTGTTTCATCTGTTCGAAAATTAAATCTATCAAGGTAAAAGGAGAAGAGTGGAAGCAATTATTTTGTTCTCCATGCTGTCTATCAGAAAAGTTAGATATCAAAGGATAGAGTGAAGAGTGAAGAGTGGCTTTTTGAAGAGAAAAGAAAAACGAGCAAGAATCCTTAATTAATATCTGTGATTCCGGGGTTGACATGAAAGCTGCATAAAAATATCACTTTTATCACTCCTCCTTTGGGAATTAATTGGATTCATCTGGTTGAAATAGAGATTACTCCGGGGTTGACATGAAAGCTGCATAAAAATATCACTTTTATCACTCCTCCTTTGGGAATTAATTGGATTCATCTGGTTGAAATAGAGATTACAATTTATATTCTATGTTTGCTGGATATGCACGGGGCCTATGAATAAAAGGACTTGTTATAGAAGGAAGCTTGCTTAATTTGCTTTAAAATTTGATTTTCCTCAAATGCATCAAATCTGAACCATCCTTGTTTGATTGAAAAGGGCAAGGAAGTTTTTTTGAAATATCAGCCTAAAAATTATTCATATAAATGCTTCTTGGGGTTGTGGGCATGGCATGTGAGAAACAAGTGATTCAGGTTATTGAGCACCATCAACCTAGAATTTGATGGTAAGAAAAGATGCATGGTGTGGATAATTGAACCTGTATGTTTACTGTGGGCTATTGGGATGGAGAAAAATGGGATAATTTTTTAATTGACTGGAGGCTTTATTTCTATTTGTGAGAATAAAATCTCTTTCTGCTGATCTTTACCCCATGTTTTACCAGATTTTGTAGACTGTCTTGTATTTTTAGCATACCATTTTTAGGTAGCTTGTGAAATAACCCTATACTTGTTTTCTTTCATTTTAATAAATTTCCATTTATCAAAGGAAAAAATTTTGGGCCTACTAAAACCAATTATCATTCATTATTAAACTCGCATACACACTGATCTGCGACGCCAGTCAAGTACGTGGCTTTAATTTTCTGCATGCAAGGCAACTCCCCCGATTTTCTATATATCACTCTCAAAAACCTTCTCTTTTTTCAGATTTATGATTTGTAAAATATGCTGCTTTTTACTGAGTTGAGTTGATATTATGTGAATTTATGTTTCTTTTGAGTGTGGTATGATTTTATGGGGGTGATCAAACAGACTCAAGCTTTATGTAAGCTTGCTAGGTCTTAAAATATATTCATTTTGAGGGAAAAAAAAGAAAGAGATGATAATATTTGTTTCTAGTAGGCCACGTGAGCTTGCCACGTGATCAAGCAGACTACTCTAACGAAACATGCCTCAAAGCTCATGTGAGCTTGAGCTTGTCTCATCACCACTCTCTGTGTGCAGTTGGTTTTCACTAATGATTTACTACCAGGGAATCTGTTTTTATGTAATGGAAATAGTGGCTTTGTGGACATAAGAGGAATGATCAGGAAATGGATAGTTGGAAAGCTGAAGAGGAGAACATTGAGTGCATGTTTGGTTCAAATGAAGATACTGGCAGCCAAATTCCAACACAAGCCCAAACTATTGTGGAAGGATCAGGGACAGTTGTGTTGTCAGAATTTAAACCTGTTCCTGATGTAGACTATCTACAGGTGTGTAATCTTTCCATTACAAACTTGTTCTTCAGTCAACATAATTTATTTTTGGCAGTTAATTGTTAAAATCAACCTTGTCATCATCTTCAACAGTAATATCATTTCTCCACCACTGACATACTGGGTTTGACAATTGAGAAATTGTTTACTGATGCCTAATTTGGGATATCATGTGTTATAGTACTCAACTTTTTAAAAGCCCTTGCAAGTTAAAGGTTGGGACCACTAACAACCAAGAGGACCTGCATAATAAATTTTCCATGATGGACATAACAATGATTAAGTGATCATCTGCTGTCTGATATTAGGCATTTTATACAGATAGTTTTATTTTATTTTTTAATGTGATTCTTGGGGACAAATTTTAGAGAGTAAAAGTTCATCTCTCTTTGTATTGGTTGCAAGTTTTGCAAGCACCCCAGCATTTTTTTCTATTGTGCTAAACCTTAGGGCCTCGGATATCTGTTTGAAAGGTTAAGTTTTATATGCATATACAATTGTTTGCAGGAGTTATTGGCCATCCAACAACAAGGACCAAGATCTATTGGGTTTTTTGGAACCCGGAACATGGGCTTCATGCATCAAGAACTTATTGAGATTCTCAGTTATGCTTTGGTTATAACAGTAAGATGCTATGACATAAATCTCATTTATTTTATTTCTATTTGTCTCCTTGGAATACTCATTAAGCATTCTAGAAATTTACTTGATACCGGCCTCACCGTGGACCATGTAAGTAAATTCTTCTGAGATTCTCATCTTCCTGAAATGCAACATGATTTCTTTTCCTGCAGAAAAACCATATTTATACATCAGGTGCATCTGGGACTAATGCAGCTGTTATAAGGGGTGCTTTAAGAGCAGAAAAACCTGAACTACTTACAGTAATCTTGCCTCAAAGTTTGAAAAAACAACCGCCTGAGAGCCAGGAGCTATTGGCAAAAGTAAGAAATTAGTTTTGATATTCATTCATGTAATATTCCCTCTGTTCTGACATTATTCAGCCTCTGGGTGCATGCAGGGGTATTTTAATGATAGTTAAGTTTTAAATCTCGAAACATTGTGCAGCCAAACCCATACACATAATTATGTTATTGAATTCATGTTAAAAAGCATCTGAAATGTAACCTCAAAAATTTGATATGCTTTCAGACATCATTGAACTTGTAGTCTATTTAATTTGTTCACCTATTAGGTGACTTTTTGAGAGATTGTCATTGCTTACAGTAAATTAGACGGTAAAATTTCAGCCCACCTCTCTTTGAAAGTTTCTAAGTACATTTTGTGGATAGATTAGGGTTGAAGTTAGATGTTCAAAATATTCCCTTGATCCCAATCATTCAATTCTAAATCTTTTGCTATGAATTGTTTGGTTTGTAATCATCTGACTGAAAGTCAAAGTTCTTAAGGTACTGGCACTTTTTGGAGATATGGCTACCAAAAGAAGATTCCTATTTTACACACAGCAATTAGCCTAAGTGTGAAATTTGTTTATAATTTTGGCCAATTCACTTTGGAAACTTTAGGCATCAAAGATAATACTATGTCATATTTGCAAACCAACTTTACTTTAGGGAGAGAGATCCTTATTGTTGGCTTATTAAACTTTTAATTTGTTGCTCTACTATAAAGTTCTTCACATACTGTGAATGGGACTGTACATCCATTTGGATGCTAGTTGCAGAAGAGTCTGCAATTTAACGAACCATGACTTTTTATGAAAATAACTGGGGCCTATGAGTATGTTTATTTTGTTGATGTACTGAAAATGAATCCCTGTTTATTTATTTATTTAAAAAAAAAAGCAGAACTTCAAAGGAATCCACCAAATTGAGTTAATAGGAAAAAATAATAATATCCATCACTGATGGCAACTGTTGGTGTTGTGGTAACTGGTTATGTTTTTTTTTTTATTTGCAGGTGCAGAATGTGATAGAGAAGCCTCACAATGACCATCTACCACTGATTGAAGCCAGCAGGTTTGTGCTAACATGTTATTCTTTCAGTTACTCTTCCAGTATTTTATTTTTTACATCATTTTCTTTTGAGAGGGTACTCTTACAGTAATGTAATAATTACCTATGAATCTGTCCCAGTTAATGATTTTTTTTCCCTTAAAAATTATGCCAACCAGCAAGGATAGCAAAATAAAGAATCCTGGCTGATATCATATTTGTCGAAGGTGAAATGATAATGAAATGTTTCTCTGCTCTTTTAAATGATTTGATTAATAAACATGTTGCCTGTGAAAAGTATTGAATGATGAAAGCTTTGACCGTAAATAAAATGCAAAGTTGCTCAGCATTAAATGCTGAAAATTCTCTCTGCACGTGTAGACATGCAATATTTGACAGATTAGCTGTGAGAAAGTATTTGCCTTGCTTTGCTTTTCATGCATGTTATTTCTATGTTTGTATATGGTTTTATTTAACAGCATGATCCCCAAGAATGGAAAATGAAGGTTTGTGTCGCAAATAGAACTGAAAGTTCTGTGGTTGAAAATTATGCAGTTCCCTGCTTTTAAGTCAAAATTTACTGCTTTAGAATTGAGACCTTTTTACTGAGAACTGTAATGGCATAACCATGTCAAGCAAACAAATTTACAAGGGGTTTGGATTTTGAACCAGTATCGTATGGAACTAATTTTGATTTGATGATTGATAAAGCCTCCACAAGATTAACCAAAGTATGCTGATTTTCTGGATCCACTTATGCAAAATAATACAACACAAATATTGAAATTGAAGGATGGACTGCCTTCTCAAGCCATTTGGCAGTTGCATTCCAATAAATTGGTCTGACTTTTATTGTCTGTAAATTTTGCCAAGTTGTTTGATCTTACACGTGCAAAGCAAAGTAGATTCAACTGGTACAGGAGCTCAACTGAAATGCAAGCTTGACATGCAGTGTTTAAAATGTTTAGTCTAGTGAATGAGCTTGGCTGTTAGTTTTAGTTTGCAAGTTCATTAATTGCTCAGTTGAGTTCTGCATTGGTGGGAAGTTCTATAGAGTGGTTGCAAAGTTGCTTAATGCTGAAGTTGGAAAATGACTGCATCTTCTATAATAAACGGAATTTATCTGATGGTTTTTAATGGTGAAATTGCAGGCTGTGTAATATGGACATTATTTCCCATGTACAACAAGTTATTTGCTTTGCCTTCCATGATAGCAGGTTGCTCATGGAAACTTGTCAGGAGGCCAAAAATCTCCGGAAAATTGTTACTCTCTTTTATCTGGACTGAAGCAATTTGTTCATTCTATACATTGTTTTGTAAAAGAGAGGTGGACGTCGCTTATTCTTTTTTGTTTCTTCTTTTTGTAAATGAGGCAATGAATTGGGAGAAATCAGTTGACTTTATGCTTATTGTAACAGTGATGGAGCCAATTTGCTCCACATAGTTGGATAGATACCGTAAAAGTTCTCATTCACCTGATTTTAGCAGAGGATATGGGACAAGAACTATGCCTTCCCATTGAATATGCCTCCATGCATCATGTTGTTTCTGTTTTGCCTGCGGCAAGCATTTCAATCAATATTTTGTGATTGATCTTATTTTATTTCTTAATTGAATCACATTGTAATGAACCTAAAAGCATTTTCTACTCTTTCAATGGATTTAAAACGCACAGAAGTACATGTATGCATGCTACTTTCTCGTTTCCATTGAAGTGAAATAATACCAGTTGTCTTCACGCTCCCAAAGCAGGAGTAACGCCACTCTGGTTTTCTCGGTTCAGCAACTCTGATTCTTCACTATATATATATATATATATAATCATAATTATTTTCTCCATTTCATACCATGACCTCACCATAATTTTATATTGTTACAACTTCATAGTTGTCTGAAATATTTCTTAGAATGGCGTTTTAGATGTTTGTCCCAGTTCTCCCACCAAGCCCACCATTTCCAAAGCTAGGCGCTAGAAGACTCATCACGCGGAAATGCACTTACCTCTGATTTCATTTATGTGAACGAGGTGGGTTCCGTATTTTACTAGATTTCTTTAAGGTAATTTTTATTTTTCAGAATTTATTTTTTAAAAAATTATTTTTTAAATTTTTCTGGTGTTTGTTTGCTATTAGAAAAGTTGGTCAATGGAAAACACTTTCCGGTCAAAGAAAAATTTGGCTTGGTTTACAGGAAAGTGTTTTCCTGGAAAATTTGGATGGAAAACACTTTTCGGAAATTGTGAAAAATTTAAAAATGTCATTTTATTTGCTGATTATATCAAATTTGTTCCTCAAACTTTTGATTGCTATATATATTTTGTTTTGAATATTTATTTTTCAATTTCATCTCTTAAAATTTAATTTTTATATTAACTTTGGTCCTCATTTTTATAATTGTTATTTGCTTTTTCCTTATAATTTTTTTATTGAAATTTTTTATGTATCAAACTTGGTTCTCATTCTTTTGATTGTTACTTATTTTATTTGAAATAATTTATGAAATATTAATTATTATTATTTTAATTTCTTCATCTTTCATTTTTTTTTATTTTTTAAATTTGATCTCTATTATTTCGATTATTATTTATTTTATTTGAGATAATTTATGAAATTATATATTTTTTTAATTTCATTCTCATTCAACTTTTTAATTTGTAAGATTTGTTTCTTATTATTTTAATAAATTTGAGAAAAATAAAATATTAATAAGTTATTTTTCAGCTCATTTTTCATGACATAACCAAATACTGGAAAATATTTTCCAATTTATTTTTCATTACACTACCAAACATCATAAAATAAATCATTTTTCCGGAATTCACTCTAAAAAAAATTTACTTTCGAGCAAACAAATAAGACCTAAATCTCCTTCAGCTTAAAAAGAAAAAGAAGAACCAGAACATTGCTGTTGTTTAAATAATTTTTTTTTTGTGTTTTTTATATTATTTTAATATAATAATATCAAAAATAAATTTTTAAAAATAAAAAATATTATTACAATATATATATATATATATATATATATTTTTAAAAAAACCTTTTAAATC
>Ga0307511_10003074_pt1 | contig 17219 bp, 8 predicted proteins | sample 13_EM_MG_FD_200266 | JGI IMG/M metagenome (GOLD analysis project Ga0307511, IMG submission 200266) | Populus trichocarpa ectomycorrhiza microbial communities from riparian zone in the Pacific Northwest, United States - 13_EM | ecosystem: Host-associated > Plants > Roots > Unclassified | place... | reverse complement strand
GTCATTAGTGCGATTGGTGAATGGGCCGTCCCAACCAGCAATAGCGTCCCATTGACCAATGGGCCGGCCCATTGCTGACTGGGCCGTATTGCTGAATGGGTCAGAACACAGGAAGGCAACTCGGACTCTTCACGCTGGTTGAGGATTTGGGGGAGGGCTGTGACTGTATGTTGAAACTGATGGAAAATTCTTTGCAGATGTACCGCATTGAGGCCTAGGACTAGAAGAGATATAATGTTCCAATATCCACGATTTGTAACGCAACCAGGCGAGAGAAAGACATACGAGGTCCAGATGAGCAGCATTCCTCAGTGAGAAATTTAAACCTTCATGGGAGAGGCGAGCATGTGAGCTTTCCCGGGGATTGTTTAAAGCATCTGCAGCCAAGGGTATTCCCAAAAGTCTAAGGCAAGCGAATGCCAGCGATATCTCTAGATTCCCTAGAACAGAATTTTGACTCACCATCTCCGGGCTAACATCATGGTGATGATGACTCAGTTGCAACTGGTGACTATTACCAGATATTACGACAAATGTCAAGACAAAAATATAATACTGCTGCTAGCTCTTATTGCATGGATTGTGAACCCAGACTGACAGCGAGCTAGCTATAGGCCTACAGGGAGTGAGTGGATATGTACCTAAAGACCTGTCAAGAAAATCTTTGTCAATCAACCCGAACGCACCAAAAGCCAGTCCCTGATTGGAACTTCATGCAAATTCCAGGTTCTAATACCAAACCCAAGGATCTTGCAGCCCATGGAATGACCCTACAAACACATCTAATATATATGCAACTATATGAGCTCAGGATCCAAGGTTGATAGAGAGATGTATGGGGTGGAGGAAGGTAGTGCGTATCTCTTATTGGGGGATAGATTAACCATTGATAAGTGTGTTATCTCAAGATCTTATAGTTTTGCACGACAGAGACCGAGTGATATACGTTCAGATATGTGCACACACGTATGGAAGTTACTCTTACATAATTCTAGTGATGCTGCAAGGGAGGAAAGAAGTAGCTAGTATAACCAGACTAAGCTAGTATTCGCTGTAGAAGTTGCAATTAGGCTAGACTTGCTTAATTACGCTCTTACCTAATCTGTTCGGGGATAGCTCTACGCTTATTCCAGTCGCCCCACTTCCAGTACGCTCCCTCGCACCTGCCTAGTTAGGGCATCCCTAGTAGATCTAGGAGATGATGTGGTAGTGAGTAGAGAGAGTGATGTGCATATGTATGAACGAATTAGAGAAAGAAAAAGAAATCCCTGGAGAGTTCAGTTCTTACCTAATTACGTTCTTGCTGCATATTGCATGGTTTGGCGCAGCCAAGGCTACTATAAAGCCCCTGCCATTCATGCGAGACTATCGCCACTTGACGTCCTAAATTACCTTCTTGGGTTAAGTATTAAAACACTACATAGCCTACCTATCACATGTCACAAGGGGGACCGCTAAGTCTTGATCCATCCGCATATACCATCGTTCATACTACTCTAGCTGGCGGGTGTTCAATCATAAAAATAGACTTATATAGCGTAGCTGAGGTATCGATTAACCAATAGTAATCAATGCAACCTCCATGCATAAATCCAGTCCCACTCAAATCCTCATTCAGGTTGCGCTCTCATTTCACAATTCACATTGTCTTCTGAGCCATAACAACCCGGCTTCATACGTCTCTCGGCTATGAAGGATATCTATCTCAACCAACAACGTCTGACTACACACTTATTATTTCCCTTCTAGCTGCTTAACTCTTTACATAACAGCTTTAAATGGATCTAATATATATCACTACAATCTACTGCCATGCCGCGCGAGGTGAAAAGTGATCATGACTCTACAGCATGTACCGTATTTACTGCATTCGCAAATTTTCGGTGTGTAGTAGCGCAGTCCTAACTCTAAATGTATCATCCTTTTTGGTATGTATAATTTCAACATGCCCCAAAATATGTCAGCGTACCGGAGTCATATAGAAGACCAATATACTTTGACCTTTGCTGCAGTCGATCTAGAATGCCTCTTGGGAGGAAGTAGGTTGAGTCCATGCGAACGCAGAAGTGATGATACAAAAACTTGATCACTTCGAGCCGAGTTTCATGCTTGTACAGTTACCCTGGCGCTCTTCATTCTATAATTATGTCAAGTAGCTAAATACCATAGAGAGTAGATGAGGTGCGGAGGATCGGTTCTGCGCACTCGATGTACTTTTTGGGCGTCAAGCTCAGTATAGCATAGACGTATTGTATGATCCTGGGTTCAGCCTGAGAATTTTCATGACTCAATAGTCCATAGATGTTAACTTTGAACTCCGAAATATCTACAGCTAATTAATAACTCGTCGTCAAGAGCTATAGGAGGTAATTACAAGCCTATAAGGAGCGCGACTAGAATCAATAGGAGTAAGCATCGATCTACAAGCAGAGCCCATGGGAATGAATACAGCCTCTGGTTCTCAGATGAATCCAAAGCCAATAGGAGCATGCGGCGCTTGACAAATAAATAGAGCCTGCGGCTGTAGAGCGTGTAAAGCAAAGTAAGAGCGTGTGGCAGCGATGGATTGCTTGGGAGATTTTGAGTTAGCATGACCAAGTGATACCTACATGTCCCACTAAGCGTCAGTTTTTTTTTAGTTTCTTTTTATATACTCAGCAGCCACGCGAGGGGTCATCCGGAAGCCCAGCTGGATTCAAGTAGCATTTGGAGTCTCAGTTAAAAGAGTGGCATTTCAAAGGTTTTCTCTTTCCTACGCCCCTCTACTGTTTCATGTACAGGATGGCCAGTCACGGATGAAGATTCGGGGGCGCTGGCATCCAGTTGGAGTATATGATTTTGACAGAGGACGGAGCCGACCGGAGGTGTCGGATTGGTGATTGGGTCTTTCACAGGTTCTTTTCTTTACGTTGGCGGGTACACAGATGTACGTAGTTTTCTTGCCTGTTGTTCCGTGGGCGCCGAACCGTCAAAGGGGGGCCGCCGCATAATATAATGTTGAATCGGCGTAAAGACTCTAAAAAAAAACAAAAAACGCCCCTCTACTGTAGTAACCAACAAGGTGCTGCCTAGAGGAGAGAAAGTCTCATGCTAACCAGAGGTGCGTGCCTATGCTAAAGCTCGATTAGCTAGCTCGAGAGGCACTAACTGCCATATATAGCGCACATAGACACTCATTCCCCGATGGTAACTAGTCTAGTTGCGATGGTATGTAGCTGTTGGCACGGGAAACACGGCCTGTGGGAGATCTCAGACTTCCAGCCGTGTACAAGTACCTGCCGATCCCTGATATCACGACTAACTCCGCTGCTGTGTGTGGCGCATTTCACCGCACTCTATCTTAATGAGAACTGTAATGTACCCCCTCGCATATATATGTATAACCACTTAGTATGTTATCTACTGAGCTCGGTAGTAGTATTGCAGCAAGCATTCCCCATAATTCATTATAGAGCGTACGGCAACCACTCAGGATTGCGGAGTGACCTCGAACGACTAATCTATTGAACTAATACTTGCTTCAACAAGACTACGTATTTCCTTGCTTAATCAAACTATCGCTGGTTGTAGTTAGCCTCCTTGACAGCATATTCGAAATAGTCCCGATGAATCTCATAGTGATAATAGAAGCGATCCTATCACCAGCCCTCAAGAAACAATATGTATATATATCGAATGCTCACTAATCTCACGCCCGATATTCATGAATTCGAGGGCTATACAACTCAAGGCTATCAAGTAGAGTACATTTTAGTTTCTGTTGTAATATCTAGTTTCATAACCAAACCATGCCCAATTACTCAACAAGCCCAATCCCCATGCACACATGATAATTTCATTTACTTCTGTTAAATTAAGGGGAAATTAAGCCTCCAGTGAGCGAAGCCTGCTGTACTCACGAGTTTGTCATAGGAAGTTTTGCTGTCACCGGACGGACCTTGACTTAAGCTTATCTTCTACTTGCGCCAGCAGCCGGAAGTGGTTATATTACTGCCGCTGAGGATCTGGGCGCTTGCGCTAGTTTAAACATATGTCGATCTAGTTAGCACAACATACATGGACGCTATGATCCTGAAATATTTAAGCATTTATGATTACCCACCGGCCTATAGGTATCTAGATACAGCTACTCCCTACAACCTTTAGCTCAAGTCGCTACTGGAATGACGCATAACTCCGCAATAGTGTTCAATAGATATGATTCTGCAAGAGGTAGATATTTACGAGGCACGAATACATACCGTTTCCGAGGTAAATGCATACGACAGAAATATGTATTAGTGGTATAGTCCTGTAGTGCAGAATTTCCCCGTGTACACAACGGGATCGTGAACATGTTTCTAAGCTGCTTCAGGACTGTGGTAACCCTCACTAACTATTGGATACAAAATATCCCCCAAGAGTAACGAGGCTTCAGTTACGCGGAATTCGGATATAAACGATGGTACTTGATCACCACCATATAAGCGCAACTCATATACATGTCATATAAACGCAAGGTGCGCTTAGTGAGGAAGCCAAAGATGACGGGCGCAAACCTTCAAACAGCGCCAGACATGTGAAACATCAGAGGTCCAAGTATATATACTGCTAGAATAACCAGCGGTAGGAGAGAAACCTATAGCATTCTAACTATAGCGAACAATCCACTGCAGACAAGTCTCATCTCTCTAAAAATTGAAGGTCCCGAACACTCATAACCTCGTTTTCCTACACACTCAACTTTTTGACTAAAGCTCTAGTGTGTACTTCTTCGATCCGCACCAGAGAGCCCTTGCTTGGCAATCGAACGAAGCTAGAAGTTTCTCGTAAAGGTCTCGTAGGGAGTGGTGACACCGCTAGGCTATGCATAGCTTATGCATGTGGGGAGTTTTCCTTTCCGAAGGTACATACACTGCATAAGCGTGGCCCGGCAGTGTACCGCTAATTGACGCTGGAGAGAATGATTTTTTAATGATTGAGAAACTATTCCAGTGGCGTTGCCCCTTATTGCCTTTTAGCTATTAAACTGATGCATGCAAATTACTCTGAACTTACAATTGCACTATGAATTCCCGTGGAGTTTGTTCTCTCGAAGGGTACTGATATGGACTTGAATTATCATCGTAAAAACTTGCTGTTACCCTGAACTCGCTTAAGTCCAATGAATTAGGGGCAAGTCGGCTGAAGGTGCGATTATTTAGGTATTGAGCTCAGATGAAGCGAGAACCTGAAGGATATAGTTGAACGTACTTCGGGGAAGGTAATGATTGTGACATAATGGTCGTTTTATTTACCGGTTCGAGAAACAATGTGGAATCAAACCATATGCATAGTCTGCGGGGGCGAACCGCAAATCCCACCCTCAATATTTGTAGCCTATACTACTCCTGGAGAGTGTTGGCTTTCATAGGTGACACGATATTGGGCAAGGAACACGAGCTGCTACAATAGCATAGTAAAAGATAAAGGAGTTTCTCTATGCTAATATAATGGTGCCTGACCGCACCCTTGGTAACAGTACAATAAAAGCTTTACAAAATCTGAGATGTATGATTGGTGCAGTGGCTAGTAGATGCTGGGTTAGATAATGTGTGTTTGGGCTGGGTACCGGTGCCCTGAGTTCAATTCTCCTTTGTATCATTTATTTTGACTCCATTGGCCTACATATATATGCAATGAATATAGTATATAACGGCTAGAATAAGGGAGCCATGTGGGAGCTATGTTGAGTAAAAACTATTGTACTCCCAGCATGGGTGTGCTAAACTAGAGTAATTCACCTGATATATTTACAGTCAGATACTCTAAACTGCATTAAATTAATTTTAAAATTGGTTATGGTATCAAGGAAAATATATAATTCTGCTACAAGTTCCCATTTATATAATTCTGCTACAAGTTCCCATTTGATTGCGTGATCATTATCAGAATCTTGATCATTCAATGTTCTTTCTATAAGACTGATCACCAAGATAATTTTACATCTACTACACTCAACATGTCTCCAAGCTGCGCAATTGCAAATGCTCTCTAAGTTGCCTTTATTCCTTGGTTCAAATCAATCGATAGTGGAATTAAGCAAGGTCTTCAGTTAAAATGTGGAATACAAAGCTTTTTCTATTTCCTGAATTGTGCAACTAACAGAACCACCCAATTTATATATTTTTCTGGGCACTATAACCAATTAAAAAATTAACTTAATGTACTTCTGAATATACTGTTAATATAGGGTATTCTAGCAATAATACTAATCGGGGTAACTCCAAATATGGCAATTGCTGAACCGTTCGGCCGCCCAAACCACCAATCGCTGTGATTAATTATTCGTTCCTATAACCAAACAGTTGGTATATATATACCGGTGACTTCTGCAGTTGACCATTCCGCTGTGCGTAACTTCTGGTGTTTGTTACAGTTGCTTTGCACTCCTATGGTTCTGTCCCACTGTTGTCACTCCATATGTCTGCTGCCACTTCTTATGTTTGCTGCCATTGCATCTCTGCCGTCACTGCTACTGTTTCTCATGGCTCTAGCTGCTCCCCATTACAATTATTACTGCTATAACTCATGTCTATTTCTACTCCTTACTATACCTACCTTACATACCTGCGCCTGCTGCCGCTGCCGCTGGTTATTCCTGTCGCTATGTGTGGCTATTGCTGTGCGTACTTTTATATTCTCTCTATAATATCAAATATTCTGTATTCAAAATGTCAAAACGAGTTGCCTCAATCCGCGAAGTAAAGGACTTATAACTGCACTATGCCTACCATCAGTTTCTATATTGACGTCCACACATAGATTGGTGAATCGGGTGGAAGCGCAATTAGTGGATAGTGATTGAAGATTTAGGGTGACTAGCACCCCATTGGCCAATCTTCGTGATTGGTGAACTGGACAGAACAGGCTTAACATGGGGTCCTTAGTTCCCTCGGCCTATATCGGTTTAATCTAGGTTTGGGGAATGAATTTGGCTTATGCATTCAGTTCCGGCGGTATGCAGACCTTCTTCATGATAATTCACGTTTTCCCTAACAAAAAGGCTCGCCAACAGCTTGCGATGCATATTCACCAGATGCGCTTAGGCCGGATGCAAATTCACAGGCCCACCTGTATATCTGGAATAATTAAAAATCCCCTATATTTTCTACAGGAATCTTCAGTTTTACAAACGCATCCCTACTAGCAGGTAGCAGTGCTAGTCGTATAAGTTCACGTATGAGCAGGAATTAAGGTGATTTCTAGTCATTGTTTAGCACTCACTTGTGGTCTCTGCCAGTGTTTTGGGTGTAAACTTTATAACAACCCGGATCGATGCATCCAATGACTTCGAGTGAGCGAATTCTTAGACTAAGTTATAACTATAAATTGAATGACAATGTTGTCCCAATTCATTGTATATCTGCCATGGACCTCGATTGTTTGTCGAAACACGTAGGGCGAAGTACTGCACCTATGTACCTAGCTAGACCTTTTCTTGCAGTTTTTTAGAAACCCATTCTTCATACATATGTAGAATCCATAATTAAGATGATATGTCCGGGGTCCCAGACGAACACAATAAAACTCAGAACCTATCAATTCGTTTAGACAACAGGCCCCCCAAGGTTGACAACCGTAACATAGGTTCACATTCAGAAAAGATTTAAGGAATTAGGTACATGACATCAGCGATCGCTCGGGAGAACAACATTTGCCTCGGTCGTTTCCCAACAGATTCCCACAGATACCTCACATTGATCTCACACCGAGCCAATTCTCGCCAGATTCTCCTCCTTCATGTATTTGGTTAAAGATTCGCAAATCATGGTGCGGTCGTTTGTGTGTGCTCCCCCCTGTACTGTTGGGTCAAAGATCACCGGGTCATTGGCGTCTGCTCTTCCTAATAACCTGTCCACCTGCCCTTGCACTCCATACAAGACATCTACTCTAGCGCGGATCGTAGTGTGGAGGACAAATTGATCGTCGTCGGTACGGCTGAGCAAAACAGCAGTTCGAAGGTCGAGGGGTACCCCATCTTTCTGCTCCGAGTTTTCTTCCATGATCCACAGACATGCTCTCTTCCCGCCCCGGTCCTCTGACCGTGAGGCGTATTTCATTGCGCCCGTCACGGACACTTTGCCTTGCGATTGGGTTCTCTCATTCCTCCCATACGTGTATGATGCTCCCATATCAGCTACCATAGGTAAAGGGCTAGCGCTGATCCCCACCGTTACAGTATGGCTAATCGTTTTTGAGTGCACCGTAACATTGGTGTTCAGGCCAGTATTAGGGTCGATCATTAATATTGTGGGGCCTTTCCCAGACCTTCGCGCTTTATCCTGAAACTCCAGTTCAATTGTAATGTGCCGGAAACGGCGCCGCGGTGACGCTGTTACTTTAACAAAGTGAAAATCAAAGATTATCAGGGATGCTGCGCCCCCCTGTGGGTTTTCCGTCCCATGGAAGACATCGGCTATGCTTGCTTGGAGCAAGAAGCCAGATGTTGAGGTTTCAATGATCGCCTGGCGCTGGATCTGCCCTCTAGGGTCGTTTCTAGCACGATACTCCGCACTAGTATCACCCTCGTAGAGAAGTGGGACATCGAATGTAGCTTTATTAGCCATCGAGTAAACGTATACGTGTAGCAGATATTTTGGTTTTCCCTAGATGCTTCCAATGGTAGTGCGGAGGCCCGAAAGATGTACATGTGGATGTGGAATTGATGAGAGTTTCTACCTCGGGCGGGCATAATAGACTTTATACTCGAGCCAGTTACAACAATAAATTACTATACAGGAGGCGAGAACGTACAGTACCAATGTAAACATGCCGTGTCCCCTGCTGATCTGAATTTTCCAATAGAGATCCGCCTCGCTATAACAAGATATATATAGTAACATGATGAACCGCTGTTGACTCTACTCTACAGGTTACAGTATCGGTTATCGGAAGCGTGTGATCACCTTTAGGTTAATTGTTCACCTATTGGTAATGTACATGATTAGGCTGTGATATGGCTAGCTACATCCAATTGCAATCAGTACTTGGCCCCACCGCTAGCCTGTCGATATGGCACAATCGCGCCTCCTGGGTGTCAACTGTGTGAACCTCTCAGTGCCCTATCATCATCAGAGACTGTCCTCTGATACCCGCCGAACCCACCCGCAGGCCTAGTTCATCGAATTCGCAGGTCATTTGCACAGCGATCTTGTGTGTTGACAGACCATGTACGCCACAGCGAGACAACACTAAATCTATTGGCTCTGCTCCCACTCACCTCTGGTGGTAAGGCATAACGACTCGTGCTTGGTCGGATTGCAGGGGTCCAACCCACTCTTCTTGAATAATGGAAAACTTCAGTATATGTCTTCTTGACCCAATAAGCTACCATTTAATGGGCTATCCTTGGAGTTATCGATCGATCGCTCCTTATATAGGCTCTTCTAGAGGTGTGACCTATACCGTAGGAGCAAGCCGCACGACTACAACCTTTTGGATAGGCAGCGATTGTAGAGCCAATGGAGCGCAAGAGAGCCTACGCCCAATGAGTGGGGTGTGGCGGCGATGATAATTGATTGGAGGATTTGGGTTAGCAGCTCAACATATGTTCCACTAATTATGTGTTATCCCATGGTGCCGTGAGACATACTGCCATGAGACATGCAGCCGAGCCGGCCCCCGTGAAAAATGTGAAGTTTAAATTTGAAGTTGAACAGGGGGGAGGCTCGGCTCGGCTGCATGCCATGAGATCCGGATAAGCGAGGGGCATTTCAAGATTGTCCAACCCCCACCTATGTAGGCAGACCAGCCCTACTTATCCTCTTATACTGGTATAAGGTGGTTGGCGTCGACAACCAGAGTGCAGGAACGCGTAACTTAGGGTTAGGGTTAGTTGAGTCGTACGGAAACATCAGAGTGGCTCATACGCCCCCGAAGGGATGTGCATACGAGTACTAGGTTTTTGTGTTTTTTGGGAGGGGTGAATCAGTACTCGTATTGATAGAGTACTGGGTTCCTTTGAGAAAAAAAAATAGGTACCAAGCATGTCAGCTGTTATGGGTTTATAAATAAACCGTGGCTCGTGACAACGACAAACCTCAAACGCAGCCAAATCGGTGATCAACTCTGCGGTGATCAACTCTGCGGAGATCGATTCGGTCGATTTGCTGACGTACGGTCGAGGGCAAAAAGTGATCGGGCAGTGGGTGTGACGTGCAAGAGCCCAACTCAGAGTGTCTTTGCACTTCTATTACCTCAACTTTTAGCGCTATCTAATTACTTTTCGCCATTCGACTATACCTACAGTGGAGTGCAAAAGTCTATGGCTCCAACTTGAGACCTGGTGACTGCCGATTGCGCAATTCTCGTGACTGTAAGACTGTGCTGCTGGGTACTTACGCAGAATGACACGAGATGTGCGTGCATAACCGGATCCGGAGTCAGTACCTATGTATACATGTACTCCTGGAGACGAGGCCTTAGTACTTACTTACTAGCTGTGGGCCACCTCGAGACTCGAGGGCATGAGGCGTTATATGGTGCGAGATGCGAAAGCTTCTTGAACTTCACCCCCGGCCTCCAGCGGTCATGTAAACAATTATGAAAGGGTTCACTGCGTTTATTTCATTTGTAAGTGGCTGAGGTATAGCAGATTTCTAAATCGGCATGCTGTGCAGCCCCAACAGTAGTTGCTCGTAAGGTACAGTTGTGCAAACTGTGTTGATCCATGTCTTGTTTGTAATACTGCCGTATATTGTCTCGAAATTTTTTTCCAACAGGTACTACTTATCGGTGGACAAGAGATATTGTAGATACTCTGAATTCAGCAGGCCAATGTAAAGCACCACAATGCACCACAATGTCTGCACTTTGCTATAGGGAGGCTTCCTTGTAGGACTTTGCGATTTCTGTAGACATTAGGCTTGTAAACGTATTATTTGTAACTGTATCATCTCTACCCCCGGGCCCGTATCACATTCTTCTGGTAGTAACTCTTTTGTTACAGATTCCGCAACAAATCTTTTCTATACTTGAGATATTCCAGGTTCATGCCCCACCCATCTCTTCTAGGGCATCACCTGGGGCTGCGACACATGCGTCAGAGGGGACCCCCTTGTTAGCTAAAGCCTTACCTTAAAGCTACCTTGGATTTGTATGGGTGCATTGGAGGGGTCCACTCCGGCGCGACTCAGGGCTACAGAGTGCTATCATATATACTCAACACGAGGGTGCCCAACCTCAGCATGGGCAATCGGCGTGCTGAGGTTGCATTATACTAGGTAGTAAGTAGCGGACTAATATGCTCGGCTTCAGTACGAGAATTCGAAGCAAGTCATAGGAACTTATTCACTTGACAGATACATTTACCTATACTGTATATAGTCTCATGCATTCTTGTTACTAGACCATAGACAGAAATTGGTATGCGGGGTGCACAGAGGCACATGTTGTGGCACCAAGCGCCGTATATTGTAGACAGATATTTGTTTCAGGCTGTACGAGATTGCTTAAGCCTTTTCTTCCCCAGTGTCCCCTAGGTAAATAGGTGACACAATGGGTAGTTGTTGCATTTTCTTTAGACACCCATCAATAGCTACTGCTGAGTGCCCCAAAGAGTATCAATTCTGTAAACGCCCATTAACCACGCCGCCTCCTTGCCAATCCTTTCTCTGTCAAGTTGTCTTTGGGGCGAAGCGCCGAAGCAAGAACCCAGGCTAGGCGAAGCAAGGGCCCCAGAATCTAAGTATGGACTACAACCGATTTTCGGAAGACAAATATTTATCCTAATTCTGCCGCCTTAAATATTAGGAACTAGCCAACATGTAACTTTCTCACCTGTATCTCTATACTCTTTCCCAAGCTGTTGGTAAATAGGCGCATTCTGACTGTGCATTGACTTGTAAGTACCCATCCCAGTGAGAGCGAATGTCAACACTGTCGGAACTGATCGTGAAGCCTATACTAGTAGGCAGGATTTTGAGGTTGCAAGAGGTTAGGATGAGGAGCATAAAAAGAAATTTTCTGCAACATAAGGGCCCCGGGGAGGAGAGCGTAGACGGGAAAAAACGTCCACGATCAAAGCAAACAGAGCAATCAGTACCCGACGCTAGCAGCCATGCAGTTGGGACGGCCTCAACCCTCGATATTAGGGGGCATATGGAGCCTTGCGAAGAAATAACAAAGGGAGGCCTAGTTACACCACAGAATAGGCCTCTGAGAGGCCCTAGTTTTGTAAGCGTTAGCGGGAAGCACGCTCTTCTGGCTGCTATTGACCAAATCGACCTCACAGCCGGCGGAACTCAGATAGGTAATTTGCTTCATGACGAGAAATACACGGGGTACCTCTTGTGGCAGGACTATCGGCGCCAAACACTTTTACATCAAATCAGTACTATTGTCATCCCATCCCAGGGCGGAGTCAAGCCCAGACCCGTCGTCATTACAATCCAGAAACAGAGGTCTGGAAATAACATGACATTGGGCTGCTACTCCTCGCGGCACGCTGTGGTTATGTACATTCTTTGGTCAGAGGAGTTTTCATCCATTGAGATAGCACAAGCATTGTTTGCCAAAGATGGGCGCCAAAGAACCCCGGTATTCACGGCTGTTGAGAACGTTAACGGCCCCGTCCTCTCAGAGTTTTTGCGCTGGCTAAGTATAAATACTGTTCCGAGGGACCCGTACTCCCTCGATAAGATCCTGGGCTTGCAGACAAACAAATATGGGACACATACATGCTTGACACACGCGGCGGTTGATTACGAAGACAACTCTGCCCAGGTTTTCAAGATATTGGTTCTCTATTATTCTGTCGAAAATCTCCTTATTCAAGATGAGAAGGGCAACACCGCTCTTCATTCATTACTAGAACACTTGCCAACAGCGTTATTGCTAAACTCAAGGGACTGCGAGCTTTTTACCATGGTTAACGACGTGATTGACAAATGCCCCAAAGCATTAAGTGTTAAGAATTTCAGGGGGGAAACACCATTGATTGTTGTGGCAAGAGCTGTAAAGAATAAACAAGAGGGGGTTGCGGATATTAATTTAGCTGCACCTGAGGGAGAATTAGTGTTGCTGAAAGAGTTGGAGGAGAAAATAAAGTATGTCTGCTTGATTAACAGCTTTGGGGTAGAGGCTTTGTATAAATCTGGAGAAGGTACGTATGTCACTAGGTTACTTCGACAGTGTCGTTAAATTGATTAAGGAGATGCTCTAACTGACTTTCGTGATAGAACGTGCGGTCACCCTGGACTTGAGTAGATTTGAGACCTGTGGACGGCAGCTCTCAGCGAGTGACCTCCAATATTTCGCCCCCTCCGGCTGCGAGAGTATCCTGCAGTTCGTCCGCATCCCATATGGTCTCTGCTTTCATAACTCCACTGTTGGTGGAACCCTAGTGGTAATTTTCGATTGGCTACGAAACGAAAATGTGAAAAAAATCAATGAAGTAATCATTGAATGCAAGGGCGATATCCATGCGATCATGGATCAGGATGCTATGAACATTTTTCACTCCTTGGACGTCGAAATATTGGACTGGAACATCGCTGATGCACCAATCCAAGCCATATTCAACGCTACCCAAAAATCCTCCTTGCGGGTACTACGCCTATATTGGGTTGGACTCTATGGACCCCTTTTGGATTGGTGTGATACTTTGACACCGGCACAGTTTCCTGAGGTTCGTTTTCAAATTGTGATTATAATGGTCACGCCTACCCTTGATTTGACATCGCTGACGGTTTGTTAAGTTAAAAGCTGTTCACCTAACGCGATACACCAATTCACCGGTAGGCCCATATAGCCCGTATTGTATTCGAGTGCTTGCTGACCCACTCAACGTTGCCGATTCAATGTCAATTCCACCCGGATGCCAAACTCAGTACCTGGTCGGATCTTTTTCACACGAGATTGCAAGACTCATTCAAGCACGAAAACCGGTGGCTGGATATACCCAAACTAAAGGAAGTGCGGTTTCCAAAATCGCCGAATCATACTCGAGGCACATTCAGTGAAGAAGTTGAAACCCGGTGAGATATACCTGGCTACCCTTAGGGCCGATAGATACAACAGTGTTGAGCACTATCATAACTGACTGACCATGATTATTTATTAAGACATCAATCGCAACCATATACGCATACACACTTCGATATATTGAAGCAATGGAATGAGTTCACCGAGCAGCTGGAGGACGCGGTTCCTTTGGATCGCCCAATCCATGTGGCCATTCTCGATGATGGCTTTGATGTGACACATCCTAACTTGAAAAATAACATGGTGGGTGGCTACTCTTGTGAACCCAATGACCCCCAGGGCCGCATCATTGGCGTTGCCGTACCAGAACCAACGCACGGAACCAAGGTTGCGTATTTGGTCACGAAATCATGTCCACAAGTGAAGATTATCCCAATAAGACTGGAGCAACGGGATGGATCAGGGCGACCTCGGCCCACTATCCGCTCAGTTGCCAAGGTGAGATATTCATGAAAATGTGGTAAGCCTATGAAAGTACTAGTCTGAATGCGAACGTATGTCTAGGCACTGGAATGGCTCGTCGATAGGGAGGATCGTGTAGTAAGTCCAAGAGATTCCGGGCTATATGGGGGACCGACCCCATTGTTTCAATTGATCGGAGACTAAGCTCATGCTGTAGGATATCGTGTCAATGAGCTTCACACTTGCCATAGCGGAGGAGGAACTCAATGCAAACCCAGCATTGAGGAAGGATTATGAGTCTCTCCAGCGCGCGGTTGAGATGATCACAAAGAAGAAGGTGGTAATAGTGTGTACAACAAGTGATGAGGGCAATTATGCATCAACAAAAAAGCGACTTTACCCGGCGGCATTTACCAACTCTGATCAGATACTTACAATAGGGTGTTGCAACGCTGATGGGAGACGAGAATTTGTGGGGAGCAGGCTAAAGGTTGACTTTATTTTGCCAGGAGTAGGTCTTCCACTGGCTGAAGGGCTCGAGGGTCCAGTAACGGGGAGCTCCTTTGCTACAGCTTTAGCAGCTGGGACGGCTGCCGCCATAATGCACTTTTGTGAAGTTACTAGGTCTACATGGGGGAAGTTGGAAGGTGGTGTGGCCTCCTCGTTCCAGCTAGTGGCGCGAGAACAAATCACGACCACCGTCATCAAGCGAATCTTCCATGAGGTAATGAGTGGAACAGAAGAAAGTCCGTTAATAATCGGTGACCTTTTTGCTATTTCTGACGACGAGATGTCCCTGGTTTATCAAGGAGGTGACACTGCGATTAGGGTATTGCATAAGAGATTCATAGCTTCAAGCCTATTCCGTAAGTTTGTAATAGCCCTCCTTGCTCATTGCCGTGGGTTATACTAAGCAATCTTGCTTTGCAGGTGAAGTCACAACAGACAGATAGGGAACTGGAGTTCATTGCGCATGCCGGTCTTCTGGCTATTCGTATGACTATTATTGGTGGATCTGACTATGAATGGGGTTGAACTATATGCTGTGTCTGCTCTATGAATATTTGTGGCTGCATTTGAGGGTTGGCTAAATATTACATATAGTCTTGGGATATTGATGGGTCGTACTTTTGGTGGTTAATGCTTAGTTGAAAGATCTAGCTGCTGAAAAATCAGAGCTTTGCTCTTGTTTCATGGGGTTGATAGATGGAGATATCAACAGAAGGTGGGAGTTGGAATTTGGGAACGAGAACTGACGGTGAGAATGCATCGGGAGGGGGGATATTTCTACAGGAGATTTACACCTATAGAGTTAATTTTATTCAGTTATGAGAGCCAACGATCATGGGACTGGATACGAGATCCAGAGAAGCCCAATAGCTTCCATGACGCCACCTCTAAGAACCAGAAGAAAGCCCAGACGTGTGCAGCGTTCAGCCCTTCTGCCGACGCATATATAAGGTTCACTAGGTACAGTCGTTATGATAGCTACCGTGGTAGTATGGAAGCAGGTTATTAATATTATAATACGTTGCCAACATGTCCGGGCATGCAGTAAAGCTCGTGTTCTATTTTTCGGGTTTGGATTATTAATGCAATGTATATCTATAACCTAATTTTGTACCCCTCAAAATTTCAATGTGTGAGTCACTAATAGTATTTCATTTCAACCCGTAGGTACTGTACGAGGAAACTAGGTTGGTGTTGACACGCTACAAACAGAATCAGGGAGAGAAGGGGGAGGGGGAGATGGATGATGGTCGGCGATGGACGCACCGTAGCTACCATGCTCTCTTCCGCGAGAACGATTTCAGTAACAAGTTGTTGCATGTTGAGGCAAGGAAGAGGCAGGGGACCGCAGGGTTTTTATATAGGCCACAAACACTAACAAAGATCGACGATATCAGGTACAAGTTAGAACAGGATAGACCAATATGGATAAGGGTTAAAATACGAAGACTGAGATATCTATGTAGAAATTATAGATCTCAGCTTAGATATGTAGGCAATACTCTCGGCCGGAGAACACAATGTCGATCATGGGCTGGAAACGGCAGGTTTGAATTATGCGGGCAGTATGCGGGTAGGACCCAGGGTATCCGAAATGGCAAGTTTGAATTTCCGCAAGGAGAATATAAGGGACGGAATCCGCTGGCGGGATGAAGGAATGGGTAGAGCACTAGGACCGTAGCATTCTAGCTATAGTGATATCTCCGCAGCCTAACACATCTTTCCCTCTCAGTCTCACGATTCCCCCGTCCATAACCTCGTCATCTTGCAAGATAACCCTAGTCTGGTTGTAGATAAACTCTAGTATCGAATTCCAGTAGGTAGGTAGGTACCTAGTCATGCTTGCAGTGTCCCTCGAGGGTAGGTTGTTAGATGTCATTCCGCCTATACTGAGTTATACCGTTATAACTGAGTTGACCTACCTTGAGCTTATTTACCTAGGCTTATATGAGCTCGGTATGATCATTCTGTATGATTACTCTATATGAATACATATGCGCTCATTCCTATAGTAACCTTCATATGAAGGTTCCGATCATGTATATATAGCTCATGTATTTCCTGCTTCTGCTGATCATCACTCCAATATAACTGAATACGCTTCTCTCTCACTCTCACTCTCTTCATTAGGTAATCGTAGCATTCCTTCAGTGGACCTTTGGCTCACTGCCTCATTCACTATTCTATTAGATATCCTTCTATTATAGGTATGTAGGTACTTTAGGCCTAAAAGAGTGGAATATTCAGCATTCGGACATGCCTCGTCCGGTATATCAAGGGAGAAATATATGGAGGTCTGGTAT
>Ga0307511_10003073_pt1 | contig 17222 bp, 19 predicted proteins | sample 13_EM_MG_FD_200266 | JGI IMG/M metagenome (GOLD analysis project Ga0307511, IMG submission 200266) | Populus trichocarpa ectomycorrhiza microbial communities from riparian zone in the Pacific Northwest, United States - 13_EM | ecosystem: Host-associated > Plants > Roots > Unclassified | place... | reverse complement strand
TTGCACCTAGGGATGCAAAGTGTAAGAAAACTGCTGAAGTACTTGGCGGACAATGGTTTATTCATCACAAGTACGGACAAGAATCTCGGTATTGCCATAGTCTCCCGAACATGGTACATAAGAATGTGTAAAGACTACCTAAAAAACGATAGATCGATAACCAAGATCAACGTTGATATGACTCACGAAGTTATGAAAAACTTGCAGAGACACATAGACCAGGTTGTAATGTCACGAGCCTACTCCTTGACAGAACAAGAGGAAAATTTCCTACTGGCTAATGCTTGGAATGAAGATCTTAGGAAACTACCACCATTTAGTGGATTACCTAAAATCCATAAAAAACCAACCAAGTTTAGACCAATCATTCCTTGCCACAGTTTCACGGGTGAAACTGCTGCATCTATGTTGTGTCACCTCCTCGAAGATGAAGTCAAATCATCACCACCAATTCTACTTAACAGTAGAACATTGGCCAAGATATTAACCAAGGTTAAAGTTCCGTTTGGAAAGACAGCATTCATGCTGTCAGCGGATGTAGAAGCATTTTACCCAAATGTACCGCTTAATGCCATTCATGATGTAGTCGAAGAAGCTGCGACTAAACATCACGGACAAATCAAATGCTTTCTAGCCCGAGAATTGTGTTCAATCGCGAACAACTACCTTGTATTCGGGTATGGTAGTGAACTATTTTTACAGACAGACGGATTAGCAATGGGAGTCGCAAGCTCTCCTCATATTGCCAACCTCTACGCTGCAAAATATGAACAGCATATGATCAAAGATCCTAAAGTACTCTTGTACAAAAGGTATATCGATGACATATTCACTATAATCATAGCATCTACTAAAGAAGACGCATTGAAATATGCCAAAGAGACCCTGTCGTTCCCAGGGCTTAATCTCAAATGGGAAGTGGATAAATACCGTATGGTATTCTTGGACCTCGAAGTTATGCATGTGCCATCTACCGGCCAATACGACTTCCGTCCATACAGGAAACCACTAAACCATTTCGAACGAATCCCATTTTCTTCCGGACATCCAAAGTGGATGAAGAAAGGAACCTTTCTTGGAGAAATGAGCCGACTCGCTGCCTTGTCGTCTAACTTAGACATTTACAAGCAATCTGTTGAGGAACTAGCCTCTATCTACCTCAGCAGAGAGTACCCGCTTAATGTGGTAAAGGATTGGATCACCCGCAACTATTATGAAAGATGGGAAACCAGGTACCGTGTAGTCAAACATACGGGAACGGAGAACATCATGGTTGTCAAATCTGTCCTAAACCCCATATGGGATTTTATCGACGTACGAAATGTATAAAAAGGTATCCAAGATACATGGGAACGAAGTGAAATCCCCCCCTAAACTTTTGGAAGCAACGTTAATCATCAGCCGGAAACGGACTATGAACTTTGGAGATTTAGTCCAACGATTTAACGCAACATACCTCGAGTCATTTCCAGATGTAACCACCCTCGGAGACTTATTCCAAAGTCTACATCTATAAACCAATTGGTGGCGCGTTCCAAAAACATAAGCTGTAAGTTACTTCTTATAGTATTTCTATGTTAACATTACAAAAGGAATAAAACGCTAATACCCAGGAAAAACGGGCACAATAGTCATCACGCTTTTGCTCCCCTACACTTCCGCTCTCGCTTCGCTCGGCCTCCGGCACCGCTCCCGTTGCGGGTCGCTGCAAGGTTCTTTGCTTATGTTTTTGGTGTGCCACACCTCGCTTAAGCACAAGCATGGGTATACATTAGCGCTTACCCTGCATATGCCTCATGCACATGCAGTCACCATGTATGTGACTCATGCACGGACACACACGGATCACACAGCATATGCAGTCTGGCACCGATGCGTCATGCACATGAGTCACCAACACATGCATGCATGTAAGATTACATCACACTCCATTTATAATGCTGACATGCATATGCACGAGTCATACTTAGTGTTACACCTCGTATTACGAGTCATAGCATTATTTAAGTTTTCGGAAGAGGGTGGTCAGCTCACCCACACCAGTTTATTCCACACAAATAAACTTGATCGCAAGAAGGCAAGGAAAAGGTAAAAGTATCAGCACTGAAGAGTCAATCCAGACGAAACCAACAGTGACATTATAGTCAAGTTGTCTGCTTCGTGATACTCTTCAGGAATTCTAACAATTCTTCTCCTCCCCCCCAGACTACATTTGAGTGCGGATAGGAGCTTCTTTGATATTAAGCTCTGGAATGTCAATTTCGGGAGTCTCAGAGGTTAAGGTGTTGTTAAGAGGGATAGTGGTAGCTTTCAATTTCCATGAGTCTTGCTGACTCAACTGGAATTCCTTCTCCTGCTTATAAAGTGCATCCGGTAGAGTGCAGTCTAAATATCTATATCCATAGGTTCTGTAAACTAAGCATCTGGTGGTGGGAAAATAGCGGTTCCTATTCTGGTGTGAGCTACCATGCGAGTGGCAGTAGTGGTCATGACAATCTGTATTATATTGCTTTCGATGCTGCTTGTATTATTCCCAAGGATCATTGACGACGTCGGTAATGATGGCAGGAATATTGTCGTCGTTGGCGACTGAAGAGGTATCATCTGCAGGAGCGCTGATGTGATGATAGCCATTTTTTTGATCATATTCAACAACGTGGGGGTGAGGATCATACTCATACCCGTCAAAGATTTCTTTGGGAATGGTGGAGAGGGTATTCTTAGCTGATTGCATTTCTTCCGCCTTGATATCATCATAATCCTCGTAGTCCCATTCATTCTTGTTGTCGGGATAGGGACAAGAGGGGTGGTGACCTAGGCTTTGGTCGCGGCCTCCGCACTTGTTGTAGTCGCAGTCCACGTGCTTGAAGTTGAAGCAGCCTCGGGTAACTATTGTGATTTCTTGTAGTATGGCAGAGATAGAAAGGTTGTTGGTAGTGATAGAAGTGTCCTGAAGGTTGCTGTTGTCTGCTGTAGGATCGATGCTCTGTGGGATGAAGTCTTGTTCCTCGGTGGGATCGAGGGAGTATTTATGCTTCCTTTATAGATCGTTTGCCAACAGGTTTTCTTTTCCAACTGTATGTTCAATGACCAAGGCGAATTCTCGCATGTAAGCTTGCCATCGGGCCAGCTTCTGAGATGTTTGTCGTGGTCAGGAAATGAGAATATTGGTTTGTGATCTGTGAGAACCGTGAATTTGTGGTCTTGGAGCTGAGACTCAAAAAACTTCAGGGAGTCAACAATAGCGAGTAACTCCTTATGGTAGGTGGGGTACTTCAGCTGTAAGGGGCTGAATTTCTGAGAATAAAAATGACAGGGTTGAATTGATCCTAGTTCTCCTTGTCCTATCCATGATCCTAGTCCACTATCACAAGCATACCATACCAGGTATTTTGGTGTTTCCGAGAAGTGGTCCCAGGGTTTGAGAATCTGTGGAGAATTCACAAGTTCCTTGATTATCTCGAGTGCTCTGGTGTTGGTGTCACTCCATCCCCAGGGTGCGTTTTCGCCTTGCAGTTCTAACAGGGTGCTTGACCAGGAGGCCAATTCCGGACAAAACTTGCTTAGGAATATGTCAATGACGAGTATACCCCCTAATTCCCGGCGGTTGCTGGGAACCTTGAAGTCCAATACTTTCTTGCGCTTCTTAGGATCCATATTTAACCCATCAGGAGTTCATATGTATTCTAAAATATCTAAGCATTTGGTGAAGAACTGGCACTTGCTAGCCTTCAACCAGAACTTTTCGTCAAGGAGTCATTGTAGTACCTTCCGTAAGGTAGCTACATGTTCATCGTATGTATTTGAAAAGATAATAATATCGTTGATGTAGATGACAAGGTCCTTGAAGACCATTTCCTTAAAGATTTCGTACATGACTCGTACCATCGTGGCAGGAGCATTGCAGTCGGCTTGTTGCATAATGCGACTGCAGTAATAACCCATGGGTGTGAGGAAAGTGGAGTGTCGCTCCTAGTCTTCTTCGATTGAAATGTTGTGGTACCCCTCAGCCAGGTCAATCTTGGTTCAATACTTCTGAGCAGCGACTAGCTCAATGAGTTCCTCAATTCTTGGTAAGGGTGTGTGGTTGGGGTCAACCGCTTCATTCCGATCCCTGGCGTCTAGGATGCGCCATTGATTGGTGGGATCATCTCGTTTGGCTTGTAAGAACAGAACTACTGCGTTGGTATAATGTTCTTCACAATAAATCCGGCCTGAGGCTTCTTCTTCGGTGAGCTGTTTGGTAAGCTCTGCATAGAATTTGGAGGGTGAGGGTCACCATAATGGTACCCATGTAGAGCCGGGTTTTGGGCAGATTCGGTGGTTGATAGTTCTTAGGGGTGGGAACTCGTTAGGTGTGGTTGCCAGAAATAACTGGGCGAATCTAACATAAGGGTTGAATTACCGACTTTCTCCAAGACTCATAACTGAGACCATGAATTCGAAGAGTGGTAGAATATAGTCTGGTGCTTGGTCTTCTATGAAGAGTGCAGCAGATGTGACTTGTCCTGCAGCAACCCCTGGCTTCATCCATTCCTTGAGTGCAAAGCATGCCATCCCTTCAGGTTGGATGGTGATAGGCTTTGGTCCTGCTGGGATTAAGGCGTTCAGGACTGTAAGCGCTGCCTTACCTACGATCATATCCCAGCCTGCAAGATGCGCTACATAGAGCGTTCTTGTTTCCGTATATCCTACATAGTCTATTTGGACATCACATGCCTTTTCTATCATACCCTTTAATCCTTTGATCGCAGTGTTGAGTTACTGCTTGTCTATTCCATAAGTGGGTAGGCCGTATAGGTGTACGAATTGAGCGTTGATGAGGTCTCCGCCAGTCGTCTGTAAATCCACTAGGGCTAATGCAGGATGGCCGTTAACCTTGACCAGAACCCTGCTGTAGTCTAATTCTTCGGTAGACTGGGGTTTTGCCTTGGTTTTGTCCTTGTAGTTATTCTTGTAGATAACTGGTTTGCTGATATGTTGCAGGAATAGGTCTTGTGCTGCGGTGCGTATAGGTAATTTAGATATTCGCTTCTTGCATTCCTTGAAGGTGTGGCTAGGTGCACGGCACCATAGACACTATCGTTCCCTGATCAACTTCATCTTGTATTGTAATGTTAACGTCTTGTTAACTACTTCCCAGTCCTGATCCTTGGGGTTTATTGTTTTCGTGGCAAGTGTCCTTCCAGAAATAGACCTTGTTTTCTTATTGTCTGTCTACCGATCCCTGCGGTGATTTCGACTAGGGTTTGGAAGTGATGGGGTAGTTGGCTGTTATGCCGGTTTGAGTGTAGCTGAAATACACCTATGTTTTCGTGCAGCCTCGCATGATTCCTCTTTCTTGACCAGGTCGTTGAACGTCCATGAATCAAGTATTTCGGGAACCAGGGTGGTTTCCATGTAATTCGGGAGGTGGTTCAAGAATTTCCTGCATTTGACTTCCTCCGAGTTGCATTGGTTTACATCCTTGTTGATAAGCTTAATTTGAAGTTCCTCCAGCCAGTTAGCAAAAGTTTTGATACCCATGTGTCGTCCATGCTTGTGGGGTGATGCAGCCTCCCATTCCTTCCATAGGAGGTCCTTGCTAGTGGAGGGAATAAGCAATTCCCATAGCACTAGCATGAAGCTGAAAAAGGATGCCTTATCTTTTTCCTTGATGAGGTAGTGGTTATAAGTAGTGAGTATGCTGCCTGGCAGATTGAATCCAATAAAGTCCTACGCTTCCTTCGATTCCAATCTTATACCTTTCATACTTAACCATCTCTGTATTGCGTTGACCCAAGTGTCAAGATACTGTGAGCCTTGCCATTTCTTATCTCCGCTATTAAGATATTCTGGAGCATCAATTTTGATACTCTTTATCCGTTTGGACATTTTTGATAATGCTTCAGGTGTAACAATTCCTATCATCATTTCCCATTGTTGTTGTTCTGGTGTCTTGCCACGATTTGTTCATTTCTTGATCTTCTTGACCTTCTTTGGTTTGCGTATACTTCTGTGACTGTGGACTGACGATCTTCTGCTAGAGCTTCCACTGCTAGAGCTACTATCGTATCCATCATCGTCTCCTCCGCATGCTGTTGTACCTTATCCTAAGGGAGAGGTTTGGTCATTATTATCTTCTCCATTGTTTGGGTTGCTAGTATCCGAGGTACGTTCTACAATGTCATCTTCTGGCATGATCCCAGTTTGAGATCCTGTGCTGACTTCTGCTGCTGATCGTTGTTTGGTTGGCGTCCTAGGAGGGTCCCTTCTGTCTTGTTCTTTTGGTCCTTTGGCTATAGGTGGGTCCTCAAATTGCCCTGGTACAACAGGTAGAAGGAGCTGCTGACCACATAGTATAAAGAACATAATATCATCCCATTCCTTCAGAACCCAGTGAGATTCTGTAAGTTGTGGAATCTTGGGGCGTTTCAGGCGCTCCGCAAGCACCATGGTAAGCTCCAAGTCCTTTCATTCAAATGGTATGGTTGTGTTCCAAAGATAGTGTTTGGTTGTTGCTTCGAGAAGCAGTTGGATGTCTTTTGGATGAAAGGAGTGAAGATACCCAAACGTTTCTGTGAAGGCAAGGATATCATATATTTGTGGTTGTACTTTCATCTAGTTTGCTTCTGTCATTGGAGGTGACTCAAATTCCCATGTTGTGAGGGGGGAGTCTTCTTTTAGTTTCAGGATCTGGACGGTGTAGACGGTGAGAGGAGGTGGTTTGACTGATTCCTCGCATGTTTGTGGTTCAGGATTTTCTCTTTTCTTTCATGTTGTGTCGAAGATTAACTTCTTGATGTCCTTGGGAATCATAGCTAATCTTCTCCACTTGTGGTAGGTATATAGCTTGTCCGTCTTGGAGTCCATAATGTCGGTTACTCATTCCGATATTATAAGTTATTTTTCCCCCTTATCCGTATATTGTGTGGACAAGTGGGTCGCTCCCAACATGAGTGATTTGCGACCGACTTCGGATGACTGTGGCTCGGCTGCCTGTTCGATATGTAGGCAGGATAGTGGGAACGAGGAGAGCACCAATGCTGGTTCGTCATTTTCTTCCCCTCTTACGATAGTAGGTACTCCTGAGGCATGGGTAATACCAACGACACTTAAGATGCCCTTCCTAATGGAAGGTTTAAGAGAGAGTGAGGGTGGTGGCAAGAAGACCGTGAGGTGGTCTTCTTGTATAGAAGAATTGGATAGGTCAAACTCTACAAGTTTTGAGCTGATGCCGACTGAAACTGGTTCAGTTGGGAAGGAGGGTAGATGTGCCTCGCCTATGAGGGATCTGGTATTAGATGGAGCAGGAAGTAGATATGTAGTTCCTGCTGTCCTTTCGTATGTTTCTTCTAATGGTGAGAAGAACGAGGGTGAGCCGTGGGATGGTGATGCGTATTTGTACACTGCGATTATTCCTGGAACGTATGGTGCTGTGATGTCTTATGCTCTCTGGTATTAGAAGATGAATGGGGATTATAGTTGCCAGGAATGCAAGAGGTGGTGTCGATATTGGTGGGGTACAGTGATGGAACAGGGGTGGAATTGTTTAATGGTGTATACCACTACCTGTTAGAGCTCTGCCTTGTCTTACACAAGGTCTTTTGTTAACTGTATGTTGAAAATATCCCTGTCTCGGTGGTGGATTCTTGTTGCCAGCTTTCGTTGAATGTAATGTGTTTTTATTGAATTTGTTAACGTCCGATATAGGGGATACCTGAAAATGTATTATAAAGATACCAACAGGTGATCAGTACATGGTAGTAGTTTTAACAGTTAGATTATTTTGTGTGTTAAAAAAAATGTAATGGGCGATGCCAATGGTAGCACCGCGGGCAGTTTAATAGAGTCTATACTATCACTGCAGTGATAGTGTATGTCTGTTATTGGTTCTGCTAAGTCGAGGACTCAGAGAGTCTTGAGAGCATACAGATTTCCCAAGCGGGAAGAGAATTAAGAGGTGTAATCTCTTTGTATTGAAGCTATCTAAGGCTTGTTTGAACTCTGTCTGAAGTGATCTGATCTGAGAATCCTCCTCCAGAAGGGTGGATCGGCTCAGTACTTATACTAGCTGCCAAGTCTTCTGGAGTTTGAAAAACCTGTTTTCTGGCCTTTCCAGAAAGCACTCCTCCGTGACCATAAATACAGGTGCGGGAGGTCAGGCCTCCAATACTCAGAAATACAGGTGTGGATGCGTAATGCATCACAATAAAGGGAAAGTACATAAGGACTGGATACGCTTAAGGTAATAGTACATAAGGTACTATGCCCGAGCTATCAGGTATCCATGATAGGTGCTAGGAAATTCGTACTAAGACAATTATAAGAAACGGTCTTTCCTTACATATACTCCAGCATTATCAAGGTGGATCTGGGCTTCAACGCGCCAGAGTGCATAGTTGTCAGTACGGAGGAGGGTAGGAGATTGAATTTTAATTGAACCAGGTTCCCAGCACAAAGTAGTAGATGAAGTAGAGGTAATACCCATTTGACTTAGGGCAGCAGAAACAGCTGCCACAATAGCAGCATCTTGCGCTAATCTACTGGTTGATGATAATTCTGCCATTTATGCAAAGAAGAAGAGCGTTGGATAATTTAATAGGTATACGACGATCAGAGGTTCGAATTTAATCCAAGGTTGTAGGTTTAGGACAACCGGAGGTGAAGCAGCAGATAATGCTAATAAATGCGGACCTTAGAACCTGGCTAGAGCCGGGCTCATAACCTAACAGAATATTCCAGAAAGAATATTAGTTGGCAGCGGAATGGTACTAGGTAGTGCAAATAGAGGTCTGCGGAGGTTCTAGTGGAGCAGCGTGCTGGTGGTAATAGGCAGTGGATGCAACAGTAGAAGTGTAAAGGCTTGCTCAATTATTAGGAATATTAAGCGCAGCGGGATGTCTTTATATACAGTGAAGTTGCGAAAGTCAATGTGAGACATACCGGACAGGGATGTTAACCGGCCAATTAGCAGCAAGAGAAATACAAATAAGCGGTTGCAACGGAAGCGGCAACAACAGAAACAATGGAAGTAAGCTGAGCTGACGTTGGGTAAGCCTATAGGAGATATACGCAGGTAGCAGATATGCAGGAAATGTAGGAAATACATGAAATAAGGAAATGCGCTGACTGTAGGATAATAGGATAATTATCCACTGGATAAGCCATGAATTATGGGTAGCCGGATGTGGTGAGTTGGATAACTCGGGTGTGGTGGATGTATGTTCCAACAAAGGGCCTTTTTTGTGGCACGTGGGGGCGCAAAAAAGTACTCGTATTAGACTATCTAGCCTATAACATGGCAGGGCATCCCCGAGCATGCTCTGAATTATGTATGTAATAGCTAAATGAATACAAATGACACGAAAATTAACCAACAATACACCACCTCCGTGATCGCTCTGCACCACATAAGCTTCCTCCATCGTCCTTCCCTTTCCTCCGCTACTCTTGGGGGGCATAGCCATTGTGTGTAGTTCCATAAACACAAAAGGGGTCTTTCCCCTTTCCGATCTGGTGTCTCCACTATTTCTATCCGCCACAATGTAGGTTAGGCCCTTCACTGTCTATCGGCCGCAGTTGAAGTGATGTGGTTTGTGATGTGGGTGTATTTAAGGACCTCCGGTTGGTATTTGTACGCTGGTTGTGGGTCCACCAACTTCTATAGGTGTAGATCTTGTAGCTGGGTTGCTTGTCTCTGAATCCATACTATGCTAAGATTACTCTCCTCACTCCTCTTTTTAATTTTTTTTATATATATTCAGATAGTCATGTTCGGCCGCGTGGGGGGGGGGGGGGGGCATGAAGAGCCAGCCGGAAGCCCGGTTGGATTTAAGTGACGGCTTAGTTAATATGGCCTTACCGGCGCCTATGTACAAGTGAGAGAACTAGGAGCGAAGAAAAAAAAACCAGACTCAGTGGAACGGCGGCTAGGAAAATATGCGCTAAACGGCCCTCTCTCTCCTTGTTAGGGCTTGGTGAAGGTGATGAAAGAAATCCTCGATCGAGTCCCGTATCTCTCCCTTCTCCTCACTCTTATCCTCAGGCCATGGGAACGTTTCTTCTGGAATATAGTCAGCTTCGGATCGTCTCACAGCATGATAGATATTCCTGCATACCATGGAGGCTGAGGATTGTAGGGGTGGCTGTACTCCGGGCAATTTTTCTGAAACTAACTATCAAGGTTATCCGTGCTAGCGCGGTTGGAACGGGGCAGGCTGAAGGGAGCCAACTGTTCCAAGTGTTGCCCAAGGTGACGCCTGAGATGGGTCATCTCATAAGTAACGGGGCAGTAGGGGCACTTGAGTGCATCGGTCTTGAGCAGGCGCTCAGCCTCAGCGGCAAAGTCCCTAAAATCGACTCCGGATTGATATCCCGCATCGTCCTTAAGATCTCCACCAATTGTTTTGTGAAATCGCTCCAGGTGATCCTGTGTTGGAGGGACGTTAGATGGGCAAAGTGGGCAACTTTGCTTTGACGTTTTTGCTCTTTCGCAAAAGTCCGCCGCAGAACTAGTATAGTCGGATCTGCTTTCGCCAAAATTAACATCACCCTTGTGGGTATCTGTTAGATGTTTGACCATGCCGTCTTTTTCTAGATGTTATCTTGCAACCCTCACAATACCATTCCCTACCGTGGAACTGGGTTTCATGCTCGAACCACTCGTGACGGCTGGTATACATATGATCGCCTTTTGGACAGTTTTCAGAAATGCACACATACGGCATGAGATCGGAGTATACATGGTGCCTAATTGATCACAGTGAGCGGCACATACCGGCAGTCAATGGGGGTGGGAAGTCGGGGTTTTACCCAGGGAGACTTACCTCCATGCGTTTGAATCTGGCACGGAAATCATGTCATGGCAGTATGGGCATTCGAAATGCTCACTGTTATACACAGAGCCATCCTGATTAGCAGACTGGGAGGCTCTGGCACTTGGAGCGTTAATCCTGCAGCGAGGCTGCTTCCAAACGACGTTTGTAAGTGTCCGGTATTCGATTGCTGGTCTTCTGGGAGGTTTCTGAAAATCTTTTCCACATCCAATTTCGACGCTGGATCGTACACACTGTCTGTTGTTTCAATGGCGATAGCGGTACCAGCTTCTTCATTATCATCCGTGAGCTCTTGATCTGGTGGTACCCACCCAGTAAGTTTCCTATAGTGTCGCTCATTGTTTGGAGTAACTGACGGCGCTTGGTGTTCGCTCGCCCAAAGAGGGCGGTGCGGAACTTTGGCGCAAATTTGAACTTGTGGGCCACATATTCAATGCCCCAGGTGGGGTCGGTGTGGATGGATGAGCATTTCTTTAAGCGGTCGATAGGGACTGCCTGATGAAACACTGCCGAGAATCGATATAGCCACTTGAGTACATGCCGAACATCGAGGATAGCGTATTCAAGGTCGCTCCTGGCGGGTACATTGTCGTCCTCATGCTCATGACCAGTAACAGTATACGCAGTGGGATGGCCTTGGGTGGCGGGAGTTGGCGAAGGGTTCTTGATGCTTCTTACCCCTACAACTCAATTAACTAATTTAAGCAAACTCGAATTTCGGGAGGAAAACAAGGTCCGGAAAAGTAATGAAATGGCATAATATGCCTAGCAAGCTCGAGAGTATTTACCTTCTTTTAGCGCATTCTCAAGATCCTCCAACAAGTTCACAACCTGCAGATGGACATGCGTTGCTTCCCTCAGGCGATGGTCAAGCGACATTCGGCCAACCAGATATGCACCACAAATTGCAGTCCACATCTTGAAGCGTTCAAATAGCTCCTCCAAGGCTTCGTGCGTTTCCTTCAGCTGCTCTAGAGATAAGTATTGCAGTTGCGGGTGGCCTAGTGTAGATTGCAGGTTCTCCGCATGAGCCTCACTATTTCGGAGGATATCGCCAAAGTCACGGAAATCTTGGAAGCATCTTTGGCAGCCTGTGGCGATAGCTGTAGCTTCAGGGTTGGAGCTTTCAATATTTGTGCCTTTCTCCAATAGCAGCCTCATCACGCCCAGGTGTCCTCTCGAGGATACAGTGTACAGCGCTGTTGATCCATCGCTTCTCGTGGCCTCAATATTTGCGCCCTTCACCAGCAGCAGCCTCACCACCGCTGTATGTCCACGATCTGCGGCAGTCGAAAGTGGTGTGGATCCATTATCGCCTCTCATGGCTTCAATATTTTCGCCCTGTTTCAATAGTAGCCTCAATACGTCTATGAGCCCATAAAATGCTGCGCTATCAAGCGGTGCTCCTTCACCCTGGGCACCGTAGGGCTCCCCTCCAATGACCCCAATATTTGCACCGTTCTCCGACAAAAGCTGCACTCCCTGTTTAAGTCCCAGTGCGGCAGCCGCATGCCCACTGAGCCCTCTAAATGATGTTGAACCAACCTCCACAGTACTTTTGCCTTTCTGCTGCTGCTCCGGTAGCTCTCTGCTATGAGCTACTAAACCCGCATTTTGAGAATCTTCCTGGTTGACCACAGGAGGTGTCTTTGGGCGTTGGAAAAGGGTAGCGGCTTGGTCTTTCGATCCCGAATAACGTCTGCTTTTACCCCAGCTCTGTAAAGGTGTTTGCAAAGTTCCTTCATTGCTTCTTTGGTTTTTATACTGGGGGCTAATGAGGCAACCGACCTCAAAGAAAGAGCTGAGTGTTTGCGGCGGAGACCATCTGCTAGCAGGTTTTCCATTTCCTCAATCAAAGGCATTCGGCTGATTTTTCGGGAGTCACCTCGGCGTGTGTGCGACTGTAAGACCTGAACATTAGATCTTGGACATCCATATCTATCATAATGGTTTACCTTGCAATAAATGTGTGAAGCAGTGTGGTATTCGAGGTAAGCCTAGCTCGCACCTCTGTAATATTTTCCTGGGTCCATTTTGTAGGAAATACTCTCGGGCAAACGCAAGGCCGAACGTCGATCATGGGCAAGAAAGGCAACTTTGAATTATGCGGGTAGGAACTGGGATGCCCGGAAAGGCAAGTTTGAAATTAGGATCGAAGCATATAAGGAGCGAGATCCAGCGAAGGAATAGGAAGGATAGGACACTAGGACCATAGCATTAAGACTATAGCGATCTAGATAGCCCTGACGATGATATCTCTCTCTCCCAAGATTCCTCCGCTCGTAACCTCGTAATCTTACTTATTAACGCGATTGATGACTTGCGAGCTTGAGTCCTGATCTGACCCCAATATCATGTACTTGGTGTGCAATTTGTCTAAGTCTACCAAGATTGGTGCAGTATTTCCCGTACTTGAGTTCCTTCATCCGAACTCAGGTTTTGTCCTGGAATTGGTCCTTGTATCCGTCGACGATGAAGTGTAGTGATTTAATCTCGTCAGAGATCCCTCTGAAATCTTCCGGAGCGTCCTTGTACGCAGTATACACATCCCAAGCGAGTTTAGAGACGGCTAGCAAATCATCGTAGCTCATGTCTAGTAGATGGGAATAATTGTCTGGTTGCTCAAGTGGAGATGGGAAATGGGAAACAATTTGACAATAGTACCTACCAAGTGCTCCATCAATTGATGGACTCATTTAATTGAAGCCTCCCAATCCTGAGCGCTGTTGCATTGCTCGTGCTCCCTTGTATATTTTCAATATCCGTAACCCTCTTTATCTACCTAGAATATCTCCTCTTTAACATGCCTATTCCGTTGTTATTTGCTTCCTTCGTAGCTCGGCTTTCTTGTCCTACAAGCGCTCCGACCCAGATCTCGACCATGAGCTGGGGCTTGAAGACAGCTCGCTGAATATGCACATCTGTAGGAACCTGTGACGCCACCATACGGTTGGCCAATCAGCACTGTCACCAAGAGGGGTGTGCCCCTTGGCCCAGTGGTTTGTACTCGGGCCTTGTGTTGTCTCTTTCGAGGAAAGCCCTAGTTCGAGTCCCAGCCGCCCCGCCAAGTTATGTATTTCCTTTGTTGGAGTTAAGTGATTTTACTCTGATTACGGGTTATGTAATCCGCTGCGGATAGGACTGTAGCATACAACAAAGTTATCGTAGCGTAATAAATCCACAATCACAAGATGCCAAGTGTGACACAGAAAATCCTGACTATATACGGATAGGTACTTACAACTACACATGAGACTCGGCACAACCGACCCAATGGCTGGTGTGATCGACTACCACCTAGTCTGAATTGAAATCTCAATAGCCAGACTGTTGAGCAGTTGATATTAACCAGGTGTACTGTTTTCATTCTCCACTCGAGCAACCAGACTAGCATAAGCTTAGGATTTCTGCCATGGCCAGGCGCAGCTCACTCTACCCCAGCCGGTTCTGCTAAAATTGATTGTCTATGGTTATTATCTTGGCGGTCTAGAAGTGACTAATCGCTTAGAAACGACCACCTCTGCAACCCTCCTCGCAGTAGTATCTCTAGCCACATCTCGTGGTATACTATGACCGCTATATTCACAACCATAGTACCAAATACGCTCTATAACATGGTTACCCTCACATCCCGCCAAAGCCAACCCAGTACCCAATACGCACCCCTCTCGGTATGACCTTCCCAACAGCCCACCCACTCCTCCTCCCCAACACCTATATGGCGAATATCATGCGTCGTGTTTAATCTGAACTCGCTAACTCCGATATACCCGATATTCGCACCTTCCACAGGTTGTTATCAGCCTGCAATATATCTGGTATTCGTGTATTCGCTGGCTTGATATGCAGCCTGCGATATACCCAGTATTCGCCTCGCCTTCAGCTTGACATGTAACTACCTAGCTATATGGCCGCGTTACTTTTTCAAATGCACCATACACATGTTTACTCTGAAGTCACCAACTCCGATATACCTAACATTCGCCCCTTCCTCAGGTTGATATACAGCCTGCAATACATCCAATATTCATCCCTTCCCTGCCTGGATAGTAACCCTGCGATAGATGCAATATTTGCCCCTTTCCCAGCTTGATCTTCAGTCTGCGATATATCCAATATTCGTCTCTTCCCTAGCTGGATAGTAAGCCTGCAATGTATCCAATATTCACCCCTTCTGCCTTCGTAGAGCTCCAAGCGGTAACGTCCTACAGCCCGTGGTGATTGATAAACATGTCTGCGGGCAGAGGGACTGAGATTCGTCAGTTTGGCCAAGGAATCCATTTGCGTTTGAAAGAAATAAAATGAAGAACCGGAGCCATCGGTAAGTAGGGCAATGGTTAGTCGGGTGTATATTACGGTTAAAGGGTGATGACGAAGGTAGGGTAGGCAAGTATACCCAAATATGAGTTGTTTGAGGAGTAGTGATGACCAGGAGAATGTATGATATGTGTGATTGTTCTGTTGTTCTGTGATCAGGTACAGGATCTGGAGCAATTCATCCCCAGCTTCGGTCATAACCTCGCAACCCCGCTAGTCCAATCCGGACCCATAGGGAAACACCTCCCCACGACGTCTCATGATCTTAATACCAACAAAAAAATAAACAAAGTAACAAAGTAAAAAAATAAAGAAACAAAGTACCCAGCAAAGCAAACGGAAAAGCAGATAGTCATCTACTATATCGTTAGTTTCTACTATATCGTTAGTTGGGTGACTTCGGCAAATAAGCTGGGAAATATAGAGAGATTAATACCTCAAACTCATCAGTCAAAGCTGACCTAAACCACGTTTCTTTGGGCGATACGGTATGCGCGACCTGAAAATGGTCCATAGTATTCCCCCCAGTTATTCTTGTCTACGACAATAATATTTGGAGGTAAAATAACTGAACAGGAGTGATTTGGCATGCCCATGACAAGTAGATCATTATTCCCAGTTGCCTTCTTGATTTCCTTCTTGAGCTCTTTTGTGGTAAAATTAACGTTTGCACGGATGGTGAGCTTCCATTGGTGAACCTCGTTACAATAAACGGTTCCGGATCTATCGAGGCATAAGAGAGCGTCTCCGTATGGCGCTGATGCCGCATTTCGGGCAATATAATCGCAAGTGCGTAAGTCGATTTCACTGCTCGGTGTTGCTCCCCAGGCCGCTTTGACGACCCATTGCTATTAGAAAATCAGTGAACTTCATTCCGATATATACACATGACATCGGAAGTTAATTGCCTTCATATTATCGTTGGTTGTCCTTGTGTCAGTCTGTTTCACAAGCTGAATACATTTGAGGTGATGGTTTTTGAATGCTATATCCCGTACTCCCTCGGACATTCTCGCACCATAGTGCATCTCTCCAATGGCAACCTCCTCCCCATTATTATACATTGTAGATTTCAGTTGCCTAAAGTTCAACCTAAAAGCCTCAAGGTTACTCCAAACATACTCCGAAGGGGATGTAGGGTTCTCTTCATATCCGGCATAGTCGTCCAGCTGCAAATTATGAAACAAGAGGGAATTTCTGAATAGGACCCATAACCAAATATATGGAGCATCAATAAAACCCATGCCAGGGGAGGAATAGTCAGAGTTGATGGCGATAAACCTTATTAGTCCGGTTGAGCACACCTCATCGACAGTGATTGTCGTCCCTGGGATAAAATCTTGTTGAGCAAGGCGCTTGTGCCCTAGCACTGCCTTCACAATCTGAACTGCGGGAAACTTGTCTGGGAATGCTGATTCATACTTGCATTTTAGGGACAGTTCGATCAAATTCATTAACTTTGAAACGCTCATAGCTGGTTGTTGATTTACTTGCTCGTAAAATATCTCCAGAGCACGCCCATGACCGCCACAGTCCTCCTCAGCTTGCTTGAGTGCTGGCCTGTTCTCGAGGACATCAGTGACTGGTTGGCCATTGATGGTGGGTGACTGTATTGGCTCGACGGGTAAATATATACGGATCCTGTTGGACCTGCCCATTGCTTTGCGTATTGGGACTGACAGTACGGAGGTGCAGCAGACCAGAACAAACATCTCCCGTGATAGTGTATGGGCAAAATTACCCAGCTCAGTGAGCGCGGCTTCCAAATGAACATAACTTTGGGTTTCTGGGTCAATGAGATTGTGCATCCCATCGACCACAAGAATTATTGTTGCGGTGGTCTGCTGACTCGGATAATGCCTGGAGAGGAGTTTCAGGACCGTCATAGGATTAAGGCATCCAGGGGAGTAACGGGCGTAGATATCATGCATTGATAACTGGTCCATATCACCATCAAGTAGTTGTAGAATCATCCGGGCAGCAATGGCGCTGACAGGGTTCTGTCGTTCTTGAGGTTGGATCGTGGTGCCATTTTCAAAACTAACGTGGAACACCCAAGCGTTTTTAAGTCGACTAGCCAGCATTTTG
>Ga0307511_10003072_pt1 | contig 17223 bp, 17 predicted proteins | sample 13_EM_MG_FD_200266 | JGI IMG/M metagenome (GOLD analysis project Ga0307511, IMG submission 200266) | Populus trichocarpa ectomycorrhiza microbial communities from riparian zone in the Pacific Northwest, United States - 13_EM | ecosystem: Host-associated > Plants > Roots > Unclassified | place... | reverse complement strand
AGTTTTCTGGAAGGCCCACCCACCGGGGCGGCGTTGCCGACCACCCGGACCACATACGAAGAGGGGCCCCGCAGGGCCCCTCTCTCCGTCCCCAGGTCGGTCAGGCCGACGCGACTCCGGAAGCCGTCGCCGCAGCCTCTCCGGCACCTTCCTGCGCAGGCACTGAGGCCACCGGCCGTGTGGTCGTGACGTCCACAGACGTCGTCTCCGGTGCATCCTTCCTCGCCGCGGCCTTCTTGGCGCGCGTGCGACCCTTCGGCCGCTTCACCGGCTCCTCGGCGCCGATCGCCTTCAGCTCCCCGGCCGTCCAGCCCCCCGCCTCCGCGGCGACGAACGCCTCGCCGTACGGCGCGTCCAGATCCGCCAGTTGACGCTGGAGTTCCGCGCGCTTCCCCAGGATCTCGGCCAGCGGCTCGAAGGCCTTCTCGCGGGCCGCCTGGACTTCCCTCATCTTCTGCATGATGTCGTGTGAACTCGCCATGCCGTGATCGTACTGGTACGGCTTGTACGGCGGCCGCGGCGGCGTGCCCATTACCGCAGGCCGTAGGGGTTTCTGACGGACGTGCACGTACACCGTGTGCCCTTCCGGCGGCCTTAGCCACCGGAAGCGAGTTAGTGCTTACTGATATCAGTAAGCGTGATCCCCGGCTTTGTGCCCACTAGGGTGGCAGCCGGTGATCTTTGGTCCGAGGACGGACCGGGGGGTTGGAAGGGGGCTGTTGTGGCAGAGCCACCAGCAGCGGACGGCCGGCGCCGAGCGCCGAAGCGCCGCCGCGAGCGCGAGGCCGAAGGCCGTCGCACCAACCGGTTCCTCGTGTCGTACAACGACACCGAGCTGACGATCGTCGCCGAGGCCGCCGCACGTGACAACCAGGCCCTTGCCTCATGGGTCGGCACCGCCGCCTTGAACGTGGCGAAGGAGAAGGTGGTCCCTGTCTCCACCGACTCTCGCGATGTCCTCGCCGAACTGATCCAGGCACGCAATCAGGCGTCCCGAGTCGGCAACAATCTCAACCAGATCACGACGGTCTACAACGCGGCAGGCATCCAGCCGCCCGCTCAAGTGATGGCGGCGGCGGATGCCACGCGGAGAGCTATCGAGCGCTTGGACGAGGCGACACTCCAGGTGATGCGCGAGCGGCGGTCACGGCCGTGATGCCGAAGAAGGCCCGAGAAGGGAACGACACCTGGGGACTGCTGGACTACCTGTACGGCCCGGGCAAGCGCGACGAGCACACCAACCCGCACATGGTGGCGTCGTGGGATGACCCGTTTGTCGAAGATCCGGCGCGCTCGCCGCACATGACGATCGCCGACCTGGCGCTCATCATGGACGCCCCGGTGCATGCCTTGTTGGGCAAGCGTCCGGCCAAGCACGTGTACCACGTGGCGGTGCGCAACGCGCCCGAGGACCGGCTCCTGACGGACGAGGAATGGGCGCGGGTCGCCCGCGAGATGATGCACGCCTCCGGCATCGCCAAGCACGGAGACGATCAGGCCTGTCGGTGGGTGGCGATCCGGCACGCGGACGACCACATTCACATCGTCGCGACGCAGGCCCGGCAGGACGGACGGCAACCGCGGCTGCGGCAGGACATCCCGAATATGCACGCGGCTGCGAGGAACTTCGAGGTCGAGTTCGGGCTCCGTCGGCTGACGCACGGCGACAAGACCGCGCGGAAGTGGGCGAAGACCGGAGAGCAGGAGAAGGCGACCCGGCGCGGCTTGTCCGAGCCGGTCCGCGAGACGCTCCAGCGGACGGTGCGCGAGGCCGCGGCCGCCGCCGTGAGCGATGACGACTTCTTTGCCCGGCTGACCGCGTCCGGCGTGCGCGTGAAGCAGCGCGTCGCACCGGACGGGAACATCACCGGGTACTCCGTCGCCATGCCTGGTGACCGCGACGGGGGGCAGCGAGCGGTGTGGTTTCCCGGCGCCCGACTCGCCCCCGACCTGTCCCTTCCGCGCGTGCGGGAGCGCTGGAAGAACCCGACGTCCGTACCGGCGATTGCGCCGGCGGAGATGTGGCGCGAGGCAGAGCAGCGGGTGCGTGCGGCGGCCGACCTGCTTGGCGCGGGCGGACTGCACCAGGGGGCTGGAGACGTTGCCGCTCTCGGTGACCTCATCGTCATCGCGGCGGTGATCTCACCGCGCATGGTGCGCGATCGATTGAAGGATGCGGCGTACGAGTTCGAGCGCGCGTCGCGCGTTCCGGGTGACCGTGCGCTGGAGGGTCAGGCGCGCGGACTCTACCGGGAGTCGGCACAGTTGCTGTCCCAGTCGGCGGCCGTGGCCGGACGCAGTGACGCGGTCGCCGCGCTCGGGTTCCTGCTGGCCCTGGTGATGGCGATCGAGGCATCCCGGCGCTGGCACCAGGCGCAGGAGCACCGGGCCCAGGCGGAGGCATCCGGACGGGCCGGTCGACTGCTGCGCGAAGCGGTCGAGGTGACCGCCGGTGCGAGCGCGGCACGCGAGTACCGGCCACGCCCCAAGCGCACGGCCTCCAGGCCCTCGGGAGCCCGCCGGACACCGGCGGTCTCCGGAGAGCGGCCGATGGCGGGCGTGGTCCAGGAGGCAGTTCCCGAGCACGCACATGCGGTGCTCGCGGACCCGGCGTGGCCCGCCCTGCGCATACGGTTGGCGGCAGTTGAGAAGGCGGGGGAGGACCCGGTCGACGTCCTGGCCACGGTCGCCGCCCGGCGGGAAATGACCTCAGCGGACTCGGTCGCCGAAGTGCTTACATGGCGGCTGGACGGTTGGCAGCGTCAGCGCGGTGCGACGGCGTCCGCCACCGGCAAGAGCCCGTCGCCGACGTCCACGGGCGGTACCGGCCGCACCGGCACGCCGCGCACGACGGGGGCGCCCGGACCGACACGTCGGCCGCCGGGTGACGAGCAGCGCAAGGGCCCAAGACGGGCTCGGTAACGAGGGGAGCGAACATGGCAACACCGACGCCAGAGGAGCAGGCAGGGGGAGCGTTCGCGGAGGCCGCCGCCGAGGCGGTGCAGACCTCCGTGATGGCGGTCCGCCTGGTCCTGGCCATCGCGGACGCGGTACGTCGCCAGCAGCAGAAGAAGGCCGGGAAGGAGGACGAACTCCCGGACGCCGAGAAGTCGGCGGCGGAGGCCTCCGAGGAGGTGAAGAAGCTTCTGCCGCCGGACATCAGCGCGGCACTGCTGGACGGCGCCGACTGGCCCCAGCTCGCACAGCAGTTGATGGCGCTCAAGCGTGCCGGGGTCGACCTGGAGACGATGCTCCCGCGCGTCGGCGAGATCGCCGTGACGGTGCGGGACCAGGTCGCGGCGAACGCCGAACGGGTGGCGCGCGAGGGCACTGACGAGTGGGCGAAGGCGCTGCGCGAGACGCTGCCGGCGGGACCGGTGCGCGAGGCGATCCTGTCGTCCCCGGCGTGGCCGGAGATGGCCGCGACGATGGCGAAGCTGGACGAGCGCGGAGTCGACGTGAGGGCGATCCTCGCGGCGGCGAACGAGGAGGGAGTCGGCGTCGACCGGGCGGTCGCGAAGGTGCTCGCGGCGGCGGAGGTGCCGACCACGAGCCGGGACGCGAAGCTGTCGTACGGGCCGATGACGACCGGGCTGGACATCCCCAAGGATCTGGACCTGGGGGACCGGGAGCGGGCCCTTCGGCAACTGGCCATCGCGCCGTCGGAGAACCAGCGGTTCACGCGCATGGTGCGCGAGGCGATGCCCGGCTTCGAGCGGGAGGCGGACCTGCTCGTGGCGGCCCGTCAGTGGCCGTTGGTCGCCGCGCGGATGGCGGACATGGAAGGCCGGGGCGAGCCGGTGGCGGAGCACCTGGCCGGGCTGTCGAAGGACACCTCATGGCAGGAGGGTCCGCAGCCGCAGGTGGGGCGGCGCCTGGTCCAGGCCGCCAACGACGCGCTGCGTAAGCCGGTCGGTGCGCCGGCGGGGCCGGGGGCGCGGGTGAACACCGCGGCGGCCCGATCGACGTCGCCGAGCGTGGGCCCTACTAAGGCGGCTACGAAGGGTGCGGCACCGGCCACGCCGGGAGTTGCCGCGCACCGGGAGGCCGGGCCCGTCGCGAAGGGTGGCAAGGCCCGGTAGAACGTCACCGGACGCACGTGTGCCGCAGACCCAACCGGGTCTGCGGCACACGTCGTTTCGGATCAGGGACGGGTGGCCCCGTAGTAGTCCCGCTCCGGCATTGCGGAGGTGAGGGGAGCGACTTCCACGCTGCGGCCAGTGCGCGGCGCCTGTACCACGTTGCCATCGCCCGCGTACATCGCGACGTGATAGATCGAGCCGCTGCCGCCGTGCGACCAGAACAGCAGATCGCCCGGCTTCAGATCGCTGCGTGAGACGGGCCGGTCGGACGTGGCGCCGTACTGCGCGGCCGCCGTGCGCGGCAACTTCGTCTTGGGCCAGAACGCGTACTGGACCAGCGAACTGCAATCGAAGCCGACGGTGCTGGAGGCGACACATTGGCCGTCGAGGTAGCCGTTGGTCCCGTCGCAGAATCCCTTCGAGGGACCGTCGGGTCCGCCGCCTCCCCACGCGTACGGGGTGCCCATCCGGCCCGAGGCCTTACGCAGGGCGTCGGCGGCCGCGCCGGACCCGGAGACCGTCAGCAGGCTGGGGCCGCGGAAGCGGGCCATGGTCGACAGGATGAGCTGGACGTAGTCGAAGGTCTCGCCGTTCGCGAACGACTTCGGTGGCACGCCCTTGAACTGTTCGACGCGTCCCCATCCGGCGTTGTAGCCCGCCAGCGCGAGGCCCCGGACGTCACCGGGGTAGCCGGAAGACTTCGCCTTCTTGAGCAGGCTGCACATCATGCGGCCCTGCGCCATCACGGCGTCGCCTATGTCCCACAGGCTTGTCTCACCGTTGCCGTCGTCGTCGCGTCCCCACGTGGCGAAGGTGGAGGGCAGGAACTGAGCCGGACCCTGCGCGCCGGCGTCGCTGGTGGCCTCCCTCTTGGAGGTCTTGAACTTCGACTCCTGCCAGAGCTGCGCGGCCAGCAGAGCCGGGGTCATCTCCTGTTCCGCGCAGGCGTCGTCCGCCTTGAGAATCCACTTCTGGAACTCGGTGGGGACACCCGTCAGCCCGCCGCCGTTGGCCGTCTCGGCGGCGGCGGCGTTGTCATCGGATATCACCACCCCCACCACCGCGAGGAGGGCCAGGACGACGAGTCCTATGACCGCACCGACAGCCCCCATGAGCACCTTCACGCGCTATCCCCCCGTGCTGTTCTCGCTTCGCTGTTGCGCCAGTTGTGTGACTTTCTGCCGTACTAGATCACGAGTTGTATGGCGTGTGCGTCTCCATTCGGGCGGGGCCGGACCGCGTACGGGATCACGGCTCACGTAGGGTCGGGATCAGGTTTCGCACGGGGCGAGTTCGCCCAGCGAAATGCCGCCCTCTTCATTGCGCACAGCGAAATGGAGGCGTCCGCGCGGAACCATTGGCGACTCGGGGGTGTGGCTGATGAGCATGGGAGTTGACGGTGTGACAGCGGCAGGGATGACCAGCCGCGATCGGTTCGCCGTCTGGAAACAGCCCCCGGTTTTCAGGCAAAGCCCCCGATGTTGCGCGTTGCCGTAGAGCGACACCTGTGACCTGACCTCCGGCTCTCGCGAAAACCCCACCCAGGTTTGACAGTGGTTCACGCTAGCCTCAGTGATCCCAAGAACCCAATATCGTGACTTAAACGAAGGCAAACAGGGGGGAGTTGCGGCATGACCACCCAATCGGTGACATCAACCTCGGGCACAGGGGCGCCGGTTGCTCTCCGCTACGCGCTGATGCCCGTCGACAACGGGTTCGGCATTGCAGTGGCGACGGTTGCCAAGATGCTCGACAACGACGCAGGCGGCGGCCGGGCACGAATCCTGGCGTACGGCGAGCAGATCCCGTATGGCGCCGCCCCGGTGCTCGTGGCCGACACGACGCTGTACGCCGTGAACATGCTGGAGCAGACCCTGCATCGCTGGGGCTCGCTGCCCCGGCCGTGGCTGGTGTGGGTGGCCGACGCCCCGACCCGCCCCGTGCAGGATGCCCGCTTCCTGGTCCGCGCCCTGGAGGGGCGGCTGGCCGGAGTGGCGAAGCTGCCGTACCTGCCCGTGCTGCGGGCCGTTAAGGGGCCAGACCAGGCCCTGGAGTACAAGGACGTCCGGACCGCAGCCGAGAAGCTGCGGCGCACGATGGAAGGGAAATGAACATGGAACGGCTCTCCACGGCGGTGTACCTGGCGGCGGACGGCGGTCTCATCCCCGGGGCCAAGCCGACGAAAATCCCCGGCATGGACGGCCCGGTCTCCCAGATCTTCGGCTACGGCCTGTGGCTGCTGGTCCTGGCCGGAGTCGGCGGTGTCGCCTACGGCGTCTACAAGCTCGCCGTCTCGGACAAGTCCCGCAACGGCGGCGGCAGCGAGCCCTTCAAGTGGATGGGCGGCGGACTGGCAGCGATCTTGTTGTCCAGCTCCCTGATCGCAATCCTCAACGGCATCGCGGGCTGAGGCGAACATGGGACGCACCAGGGGGACGTGGAGCACCAAGGGCACCTGGCTCGCGGGCGGCGCGCTCGCGGCCGTGCTCGCCCTGACGGGCTACGTGGCGCTCAGTGACGGCGACGACAACGGCAAGGACACCCCGGCGGGCAAGGGCGGTGCGAGCGCGTCCGCGTCCGCCTCGCCCGGCCCGTCGCAGACGTACGCGCCGCCGGAGGACTGGACCGAGCCGAATCAGTGGGCGGCGCTTCCGCGGGGGAAGCGCACCGACAGCCACGGCAGCCAGGTGGGCTTCCCGAAGTCCACCGAGGGCGCCGTGTCGATGATGCTCGCCGCCAACACGACCGACATCGAGGGCGAGAAGTCCAACACGGACGAGCAACTGCGCATCTACCGCTCGTACATCGGCAAGGCCGACCAGTCCTCGACCAACGCCGAGCAGATCGAGCTGAACGCGCAGGCGAGCGACAAGGCCCTGGCCAAGCAGATGGGCGTGAGCGCCGGGCAGCCGCTGCCGTCGGGCGCGTACGTCCGCAGCACCGTGGTGGGCTACAAGGTCATCAAGCAGTCGGACACCGAAGTCAGCGCGTGGCTGCTGGCGAGGGTGGTCCAGAAGGACGGGGAAACGGCGAAGGAGTCCGGCTCCTACACCCGGACTCTGGCCGGCGCGCAGTGGGAGGACGGCGACTGGAAGCTCACCGGCGCCGCCACCGAGCGCGCCCAGCAGGACGTCCAGGGCCAGACCCAGCCGAAGATCGTGGCCCCGGGCGACCCGGACTTCAACACCTCCGGCTGGACAGCCATAAGGGAGGCCTCGTGAAGCGCCGGTTCGCCGCGATCCTGCTCGCCCTGGTCGCGGTGTTCGGCGTGTCCGTCGTGTCCGCACCGCAGCCCGCGAGGGCCGACGGGATCATCAGCAACACGATAGAAGGGGCGTGCCGGATCGGGACCGGCCCGGTGCTGGGGACGATCCTGCACACCGCCGGAGGGCTGTCCGGCATCGGTGGCCTGACCGGCTCGGACATGTGCGACGCAGTCGGCGACGCGGGCGCGAAGGCCATCAAGGAGGCCTGGAAAAACGTCTGGGACTCGGTGCTCGGCGACATCATCAGGTCCGCCGAGGACGTCACGAAGTGGGTCATCAAGAAGGTGCTCACCTTCGCCCTGCTCGGGCCGTCGGTCGACCTGAAGGGCACCGGCCTGTGGGACGGCAAGGCGACCCTGGCGGGCATGCTCACCTGGCTCGGGCTGGTGATCGCCGTGGCCGGGATCATCTGGCAACTCGGCAAGATGGCGGTGACGGGCAAGGTCCAGCACGCCGGGGTGGCGATGCGGGGATGGGTGGAGAACCTGATCCTGTCCACCATCGGCGTGAGCTTGTTCGCGTTCCTGCTGGTCCTCGGCGACGCGCTGAGTACCGGGCTGGTCAACGCGACCTTTGACGACGACGGGAAGGCCTACGAGCGGATCATCGCCGTACTGCTGCCCACCGCTGTGTCGAACCCCATCACCTTGTTGTGCGTCGTCGGCGTACTGCTGCTGATCGGCTTCGTCCAGATGGTCATGATCTTCCTGCGGCAGAGCGCCATCCCCATCATCTGCCTGCTGCTGCCCGTGGCCGGCGGCGGCCGGACCGGCGGTGAGGCCACCCGCAAGTGGGCGCCCTCCCTGATCACCTCCGGCATGGTCATCGTGGCGTACAAGCCCACGGTCGCCATCATCATCTGCACCGGATTCTCGGAGTTCGGGCACGCGAAGACGCTGGCCGAGTGGCTGCGAGGCTGCGCCACGCTGGTCCTCGCGGTCCTCGCCCCGGGCCCGCTCACGAAGATCTTCGCCCCGTTCGGGGCGGCGGTCGGCGCGGGCATGGGCTCCGGCGGGGCCAGCGGCGCCCTGTCGGCGGCCGCGGGCTACTTCGCCGGGAAGGCCGGAGGCGACGGCGACGGCGGCGGAGACGGCGGCGGTGGCGACAGCCCGTCGAGCGCGGTCGATCACGCCCGGATGGTCGAGCAGAGCATGGGCAGCCAGGGCGGCAACGGCAACGGCAACGGCAACGGCGACGACGGCGGCCAGGGCAGCGACGCCCAGGCGCAGGCCGCCCGGAACGAGGGAGCGCGCGTGCCCGGCCAGGGCGGACCCGAAGGCGCGGCGGACGCTGCGGCTGTCGGCGAGGGCGTGACCGGTACGGCAGGTACCGCCGGAACGGCGGCAACCGCCGGTACGGCGACCGCCGCGGTCCCGGTGGTGGGCGCCGCCATCCAGGTCATGGACGGCGTCAACGACGCGGTCCAGGGCGCGAGCGGAGCAGTAGGCGGAGGAAACCAGCAGTGAGCCACGAAGTGCCCCAGACCCTGATGGTCGACGGCTTCCGCGCCCGCCAGTCCTTCGGGTTCGGCGGGCTGTCGCGGACCGCGACGATCTTCGCGGCGGTCATCCTGGTGGCGGACGGCCTGATCGCCACACAGGCGCCGCTGTCCCTGCTGTTCACCCTGCCGGTGACGGCCGCCGTGTTCGGGCTGGCCGCCGCCAAGCGCCACGGCATGTCCGCGCTGTCCTACTACTGGGCCAAGGTCGCCTGGAAGCGGGCGGCGCGGTTCGACGCCACCTCCTACCGGAGGCTGCTGCTGCCGCACCCGTACGCCCTGGACCTGCCCGGCGTCGGCGCCAGCTCCACCCTGATCAAGGCCCACGACCCGACCAGCGGTCGGCCCGTCGGCGTCGTCCACGACCGGGCGACCGGGTACATGACCCTGACCACCCTGCTCGCCCCGGGCGGCAGCCTCATGGCGCCCACCGGGGCCGTGCAGAGCAGCCTGCGCACCTGGGGCTCCGTGCTGGACGCCATGAGCACGGACGAGCAGGTCAAGGGGGCGTCGGTCACCATCCAGATCACCCCGGGCGCGGGGGAGGCCCTCGGTGACGACGTCGCGGCCCGCAAGGACCCCGGCGCCCCGCAGCTCGCCAAGCGGATCATTGACGAGCTGGTCCGTACGACTCCGCACGCCACCGCGAGCGTGGCGCCGTGGATGAGCGTCACCGTGGACCCGAACGCGACCGCCAACCCGCCGGCGGACCTCGCCGAGCAGGTCGCCGAGGCGCTGCGGGTGGTCGACGGACTCGACCTCTCCGGCACCGGCACGGACATCGAGCGCCGGGCCACCGACGTGGACCTGCGACGGATCGTCCGCAGCGCGTACGACCCCGCGGTGTTCAACGCGAGGGACGCCGAGTTCTCCGAGCTGTCGTGGTCGGAGTGCGGGCCGCAGGCCGCCGACGACGGCTGGGAGGAGTACAGCCACGACGGCGGGGTGTCCATCAGCTGGGTGCTGCGCGAGATGCCACGCCGCCCCATCCCCTACTCCGTGCTGCTGCCCCTGCTGGCCCCCGGGCGCTACCAGAGGCGCATCACTCTCCTGTACCGCGTCCTGGACCCGTACGAGGGCGAGGCGGTGCTGGAGCGGGAGATCAGCCACGCTCACCAGCGGGCGCAGGCGACGGCCGAGGTCAAGGGCCGCGCGAAGTACAGCCAGCGGGCCGACGCACAGCGCGCGGAGAAGGCGGCCGCGCAGGTGGCCAGCGGTGCCCAGGTGGTCGACTGGACCCTCATGGTCACCGCCACCGCCCGCAGCACGGCCGAACTGCCTGCCGCGCGCCAGGAGTTGGCACGCGCGATCAAGGCCACCCGAGGCATCCGTATGCGGAGTGCATTCGGCGCTCAGGCCGCCGTGTTCGCGGCCGGGCTGCCGATCGGCTACTCCCCGCTGGTGAAGGACTGACGATGGCACGCAAGCCCAGACAGGTGCCGGTGACCACGCCCAAGCGTGTGGTCCAGGTGGTCGAGCAGGCCCCGACCCGCGAGGAGCGCCGGGCGCTGAAGGCGTTGAAGGGTCGCTTCGCCCCGCGGCTGGGGTGGGGAGGAAGGTTCGGCGGCCGCTCGCCGGTCGAGGACACCGGCACGGTCTACACCGGCCCGACCAGCCAGGCCGCCGGGCTCTACCCCTTCCTTCTGGGGTCGGGCCTGCCGCCGCGCGGTGTTCCGGTCGGACGGGACGTGCTGACGGGGGAGTTGGTGTGCATTGACCCCAGCGGCTGGACCGGCAAGCTGACGACGAACCCGGGTGTCTGGGTCATGAGCCAGCCGGGCGCGGGCAAGTCGGCGCTGGTCAAACGCGTGTGCCTGGTCTACTCGGCGTACGGGTTCATGACGTGCGTCCCCGGTGACGTCAAGGGCGAGTATTCCGACCTGATTCGCGAACTGGGTGGCTCCGTCGTACGGATCGGCGACGGCATCGGCCGCCTCAACCCGCTCGACAGCGGCCCGTTGAAGGGGCGCGTGCACACGCTGCCCGTCGACCGGCGCGAGTCCCTGCTGGACGTCCTCAACGGCCGGCGGCTGGAAACCCTGGTCGCTCTGCTCTCCACGAAGCACGGCTTGGGCAGGGCCCCGAACGAGATCGAACGCAGCGCGCTCGACACGGCCGTGCAGGTCGCTTCCGCCGCTCAGGAGTCCGGCAGCGACCCGGTGGTCGCCGACGTCGTCCGGGCGCTGCGGGCGGCCCCCGAGGAGCTGAGGAACAAGCTCGCTGCCGAGGGCGAGCGGTATCGGGACCTGACGAGGAGCGTCATCGCCGGGCTGGACAACCTGATCGGCGGGCCCTTGAAGGGCTTGTTCGACGGCCCGACGACGACCCCCTTGGATATTTCGGCGCCCGCCGTGTCCGTGGACATCTCCGCCCTGCGGGCCCGCGGCAACGATGTCGTGAGCGCGGGCATGATCGCGACGTGGGCGTACACCTACTCCGCGATCGACAGCGCCCGCAGCATCGGCCTGATGGACCGGTCGCTCGTGCTGCCGATGGACGAGATGTGGCGCGCGCTGAGGAGCGGCCCGGGCCTGGTGGACGCGATGGACGCGATCAGCCGACTGAACCGCACCACGAACGACGTCACGATCTACGTCACCCACAGCCTGCTGGACGTCGAGGCCCTGCCGACAGAGCAGGACCGGGCCAAGGCGCGCGGGTTGATGGACCGGTGCGACACCTGGGTGATCGGCGCGTCCTCCGAGGAGGAACTCCGCCGGGTCACCGGCAAGCGGTCCCTCACCGAGCAGGAGCGCATGATGATCGGCTCGTGGTCGTCGGCGACGTCGACCGGGCTCGACATCGACCCCACCTTCGATGACGCCGACGGCAGCAACGTGGCCCTGGAGGACGAGCGCACCCGACACCCGGGCCGCGGCAAGTACCTGATCAAGATCGGCACGAGGCCCGGGATCGCGGCCGCGCTCGAACTGACCGCGACCGAACAGCGGTTGTACCGCACGGACACCAACCGGCGCCGGACTACAACGACCGCCAACGGAGGTGGTAGCTGATGATGACGGAGAACGATCGCGCGTGGGCCTTCGGCGGCATCGTGCTCGGAGGTGCCGTCGGACTGTCCGTCTCGACATGGGCCGGGGCCGCAGCCGGCGCGGTGGTGACCGGCGATGACGCCGCGCCCTTCCCGCTGTCCGTGGTGGACGCGTTCCAGATGGCCACCCAGTGGTCGCAGGCGTGGCCGCACTCGCAGACCGCGTCCACCATCGGCGCCACCGTGGCGGACCTGGCCGTCGTGGTGTTCGTCGTGTGGGGCGCGAGGTGGGCGTCCCGCTGGTTCCGGAACCCGAACAGCTTGGCCACCCTGCACCAGGTGCGGGAGCTGACGCCGAAGCAGGCCGCCCGTACGGCGACCCGGTTGCGCGCCTCGTTGAAGGAGATCAAGCCGAAGGACGTTCCGGCCCGCGACCGGGGCGTACTCCTTGGTGACCACATGCCCTCCGGTGTCGAGCTGCGCGGCAGCGACGAGGACACCTACGTCGCCATCATGGCGCCCCGAGCGGGCAAGTCCACGGCCCTGGCCATCCCGGTCGCCGAAGAGGCCCCGGGCGCCCTGCTGATGACGTCGAACAAGGCCGATGTCTACGCCGCGACGAGGGGGAGCCGCGCGCAGATCGGGACGACCTTCCTGTTCGACACCCAAGGCGTGGCCCAGGCCGAGCGGGACGTGTGGATCGACCTGGTGGCACAGGCCGAGACGCTGGAGGGCGCCGAACGACTCGCCAGCCACTTCGTCAACCAGATCACCTCGGAGCAAGCCGATCCCTTCTGGTCCCAGGCCGCCGGAGACCTCCTCACCGGCCTCTACCGGGCCGCGTGGTGGGAGGGCGCCACCGTCCGCGAGGTCATGAAGTGGCTCTCCGACCCGAAGGAAAAGGCACCGCTCCGCGTCCTCTACCAGCACGAACCCGTTCTCGCTGAACAGGTCGACTCCTCGATCAACATCGCGGAAGAGACGCAATCGGGCATCTACCAGAACGCCCGTACGGCCATGTCCGCGCTGCGCGACGAGAAGGTCTTGGCGTGGGTCACCCCGGACAAGCACCGGGCACGCTTCGACCCCGAGACCTTCGCCACGAGCAAGGACACGCTGTACCTGCTGAGCAAGAAGGGCGGCCCGTCCTCCGCGCTCGTCGCCGCGGTCGCCGACGCGGTCTTCACCGCCGGCACCGAGGCGGGGGAGCGGGCGGGCGGGCGCCTGCCCGAGCCGATGCGCGCCGTCCTGGACGAGGCCGCCAACATCTGCAAAATCCAGGACTTGCCCGACCTGTACTCGCACCTCGGGTCTCGCGGGATCACGCCGTTCGTGATCCTCCAGAGCTACCGCCAGGGCGTACGAGCGTGGGGCGAGGTCGGCATGGACTCGATGTGGTCAGCGGCCACCAAGAAGGTCATCGGCGTCGGCATTGACGACGCCAAGTTCGCCGGGGACATCAGCAGCCTGACCGGCGCGCACTTCGTGGAGCGCGGCTCGTACTCCAAGTCGAAGGACGGCGACAGCCGTAGCTGGTCCGAGCAGCGCGAGCAGGTGCTCGACCCCGCCGAGATCCGCGCCATGAAGAAGGGCACGGCGCTGCTGATGGCCACCGGCATGCCCGTCGCCCAGATCAGTCTGCGCCCCTGGTACGAGGAGAAGCTGATGGAGCACATCGGCCCGCAGATGAAGGACGAGGAGTACGCCATCACCAAGCGGGCCGTCGCCGCGTACGAGGAGCGCAAGGCGGCACGCAGTGAGCGATGAGCCCGATGACGTCCCGGAGCTGGACGTGCCCATGGGCATGTTCGAGGACATCGAAGACCTCAAGGCACAGATCGCCCGCCTGACGACCCTGGTCAAGAAGCTCGCCGGGGGCGACGACGCCGAGTCGGGCGAGGCCTCCGCCGAGGCGGAGGAGACGGCCGGCGGGGAGGCCGCAGCCGAGGAAGACGCGGAAGAGGAGTGGCAGTATCCGCCGTTCATCCTGCTGCTCGACCACCCGGAGTACGACGACGAGCTTCGGGCCCTGATCGAGTGGGTCGAGGGAGTGCTGGTGCCCGGCTACCTCGGGGAACCGTCGGCCGATGCCCGGTGGTGCCACCTGTGGTGGGAGCACCCCGTGGCCATCGCCCGACTGCACGCCGCGTGGCTCGCCTGGCAGGAGCTGACGGACCCGGCGTCCTGCGGGTACACCGGCCCCTCGGTCTGGCACCGTGACCACCTGGACCCCGCGCTCCGTGAACTGCGTGCGTCCACCGGCCCGCTCGGCGGCTGCACCAAGGGTGAGCACCAGATCGAGCACCGCATGCCCGGTCTCGTACCCAGCGCCTGGACGCACGGCGAAGACTGAGAAAGAGGCCCCGTGATGTCTGTTCACGACACTTCCGACGCCTTCACCTTGACCATCACCGACCGCTTGGACGTGCTGCGTCCCGACGGCAGTACCTGGGATCTGTGCGAGGGGCACGGTCACGAGTGCCGAACCGTGGCGCAGGTGCTGGACTGTCTGGTGTGGGAGAACCTTGCGTCCATCCCGCCCGCGGACCTGTACGGCCCCCAGGCTGAGCCGCTTCGCATCGTCCTGCCCGGCGTAGAGCCCTTCGTCGCCGTCTTCCACGGCCCGGACGAGGAATTCCGCAGTGGGCGCACTCTCGATGAGACCGGCCTGCCTCTGTGTTGGCGCGCAGTCGCCGAGGCGGCCGGCGCGTCCACCGCCGAGGCGGCCGAGTCCATCGGTTGCCCCTCCTGCGAGCACCCGCAGGGCTGACCGGGCCCCTGCTACCGGCCGCCGATCGACTGGATCACCGCCGCCGCGTCCCGGTCGCCGTGCAGGGACACGTCCGTCGCGAGGATCGCCAGCTTCCCGGCCATCCCCATCAGCATGCTCGGCAGGATGCACTCCGGGTCGGAGCCCGCCGCGGCGATCCGGGCGAAGGACCGCTCCAGCTCGCTGGAGAACTCCGCCTCCAGGTCCGAGCCTTGCTGCTCCGGGGACCGCGCTTCGGGGACGGTGAGGTGCTCCATGCTGCGGTCGGCCATGAGGCAGGCCAGGCGGGTGCACTCCTCATCGAGGACGGCCATGTCGACGTACACGCGGGACTCCTTCGCCGGTGGTTCAGGAGTCCTGCATACCGGACGGCACCGTCAGACCGCAGCGTACGAGCCCGTGTTGGGGAAGTGCGGCGCCAACTCACCCTAGAAACTCACCTCTTAAGAGGTGAGTTTCCGCTAGAGTGGAGCCATGCCTACCGAAGCCGTTGCCGTCATCCCCGAGCCCGCGCCCACCCCGTCCCTGGAGGTCGTGCCCGACCTGCCCGCCGAGGTGACGGTCGCCAAGATCGCCGCCGGGGTCACCTCCGCCCTGGTGGACGCGTGGGACGCGATCCGCGCCCGCCACAAGGACGTTCCGGAGGCCGTCATCAGCATGGCCACCGGCGGCCGCGCGAGCGCGGTCGAGCTGGCCCACTTCGCGCCCCGCCGGTGGAAGCTGCGCGAGGGCGACGAGCGCCACCACGAGGTGTTCGTCACCGCCGAGTCGCTCGCCGACGGCGCCGCCAAGGTCTTCGGGTACCTCCTGCATGAGGCCACCCACGCGGCCAACGAGGCGCGGGGCGTCAACGACTGCTCGGCGAGCCAGTACCACAACAAGGAGTTCCGGAAGATGGCCGAGGCCATGGGACTCGTCCAGCGGGCCGACGTCGGCGAGAAGTGGAAGAAGAAGTACGGGTTCGCCGGTACGGAGCTGGGGGAGGACGGGGCGAAGACCTACGCCAAGGAGATCGACGCGCTCGACAAGGCGATGCACGCCACCCGCACCCCCGATCTCTTCGCCACCCGCAGCCGCGGCGGCGGCAGCAAGGGCGGCGGGACCGCCGACGAGGTGGACACCGCCGACGCCGGCGGGGACGACGAGGCGCCGAACGGGAAGAAGGAGAAGGAGGACCGCAACTACGTCAAGGCGGTCTGCCAGTGTGAGCCGCCCGCGGTCATTCGGGTCTCCCCGAAGACGCTGGAGAGCCGCAACATCATGTGCGGCGACTGCATGGAGAACTTCGCGCCGGAGTCCGGCTGAGAGAGATGGTCTATCTGGCCAGATAACCCGCGGGCCCCGGCGGTCCCCTCGCAGAGGGGGAGCCGGGGCCCGCGTCGTCGTGCGGCTGTACCGCCGTGGTGCACCAGGTGCAGGCAGCTACGGCAGGGGGAGGGTGCGGTCCTTGTCCGCGTCCCACCCGGAGCAGTGCGTCGTCTCCCGGCCGTCGCGGACGTAGCGGACGGTCATGTCCCAGACGGGCCAGGTGCCGAGAGGGCGCGGGCCGCGCTCGATGACGAGGACCTCGTACGTGCTCGCGTCGTCGCCGTGGTCGTACCGGCCGCCGACGACGCGGGGGCCGACCTGGGTGTTGATCCACTCCTCGTAGGTCATCTCGAACCCCTCGGAGCGGTCCCCGAGCAGTTCGGCGGGCATCGTGTTGCCGCACTCGTTGCAGTCGCTCCGGCCGCAGGTGTTCACGGTGCCGCAGGCGGCACAGGACCACGACGGGCGGCCGCAGTCGTGGCAGGCGTCGTATGTCGCCGGGTTGTCGGCGCCGCACGTGCAGCCCCACGCCGTGCGGGAGCGCTTGGCGGCCGCGAGGTCGGTCTCGTAGGTACCCATGGATCTCCTTCTCGTACGGACCGGGGGAGTCCCCGGCCTCTATTCGTGTTCTATCTGGCCAGATAAAGCGCGGTCAGACGGCCCGGAGGCGGCGCGGGGAGCGCGTCGGCGGCGGGTTGCCGGGGTCGGGCCAGTCGTCGGCCGAGAGGCCGTAGGACGGCGGCGACCAGCTCGCCGGGGCGTAGTGCCGGTAGACGTCCTCCCACGGCGCCTTGAAGTACGCGGGCAGCAGGCCGCCGCGGTTCGGGATCGGCTCGGGCGCGGCCGCGTTCTGCTCGCGGACCTGCTCGGCGACGCGCTCGGCGTGGTCGACGTGCCGCTTGCAGAACCAGTGCGGGACCGTCCACCCGGTACGCGGGTCCAGCTCCAGCACCTTGTGGTGGGAGTCGGCCCCGCAGATCCCGCGCGCGTTGCGGTGGTCGACCGGCGGGACGTAGCCCGGCTCGACATGCACGACCGGGGCGGGCGGGCGCCGCAGCGGCACCGCGGCCCCCTCGTCCCCGCTTGTGGCGGATCGGCGCGGCCGGTACACGTACGGGCGCAGGCGCGGGGCCTGGCAGCCCGGCGCCCCGCCCGGTCCCCAGTCGCCCGCCGCGCGGGGCGGCTCGTAGCGCGGGGCGTCGGCGGCGACCAGCGCGTCGAAGCGGGGGCGGCCCGTCGCGGTGTCCCGGTCCAGGGCCCGGGCGGCGGTGCTCAGCACCCGCCCGGGATCACCGGGGGCGACGAAG
>Ga0307511_10003071_pt1 | contig 17223 bp, 27 predicted proteins | sample 13_EM_MG_FD_200266 | JGI IMG/M metagenome (GOLD analysis project Ga0307511, IMG submission 200266) | Populus trichocarpa ectomycorrhiza microbial communities from riparian zone in the Pacific Northwest, United States - 13_EM | ecosystem: Host-associated > Plants > Roots > Unclassified | place... | reverse complement strand
TCCACTGCGTGGGATACAGCCTGGGAGATTTCGAGGCTCATGTCGCGAGGTTTTCTGAATATACTGCTTCTTCTCTGGCTGTGGGATTCGGCGACCGTTTCGTTGGTGTCTTTGTTTACGAGCTGAAGATGACGAGAGACAGAGTTGAGTTCTTTGAGAAAGGTGATCATGAGCGGGACCGACGTACCACAACTTTCGAACCAGTCCCTTTGGTCTTCCATCTGTACTCAATGTCCTCGATAGACACTGATCCGCTAGTGGAGGAATGATGTCAAGCGGGGTGAATATCCGAGCACACAAACACCCAACAAGGGACATACTAAGTTGCGCCCCCCGGTGCGCTCCCAAAAATTTGTCTAACCGGAACTTCCTCAAGGGTTCTGAAATCCAGCACGATCTTCACATCCTCCAACACCCCTTTGACACCCTTCCACAAAATCCGGAACGCGGGTTTCGCTGATCCGTCGATCTGGTTCTGTTTCGTGACAGTCGTGGTCAAAGTCCCCCCAGCATGTTTAGGTGTCTCGACGGTGTACACGATGGAACCAGTGTCGGAATCTCGGATGGTTGTGTTGAGAATATCGCCCTCCTCGTTTGGTGCGAAAGATAGGTTCATGCTTAGGGAAGCCATGGGAAGTGGGTGCGACAGGTGTGGGGATCCTAGGATCTCAAAGGACTAATTTATAGTCGAGAGGAAGTCAATTGTATTTGGAGCGCTCGATCTCTGCGGGAAGGCCAGCCGCGTTTGGGTTAGATTGGTGGCTGAGGTTTAGCAGGCGGAAAACCTCAATTTAGAAGAATGGAGAAGCCCGGAAGGTAAGTATTCAGTGTTTTGGCGGAAAGGCCCAAGCAGCAGAGATAGGCGCCGGTAGAACGTCCCATTAACCACCAGAGGAGCAGAGGAAAACACAAAAGGGTTCCCAGGACAAATTAAATGCGCACCCACGATGCCAAGCGATCATCCCTGTGATTAAAAAATCACCCAACATACGTGACTTGGAGCGGGCGGCGTGGTTGTGGCCATGCCTATAGCAACCCTCAAACATAGGACCTTTCGTGTCAATATTAATCTGGACGGCATCAAGCCTCGTTATTCCAATCGCCAAAGTACTAAGCGATGTCGACAAAAGAACTAGGCGGATTCCAAGTACCGTTCCACTGGGCCACGAATTCAGTCAGTGACGCCGAATCAAGAGGGGGGATGACGAGCTTGCAGCTCACCTTCCCAGTTGGTGACCGCAGAATTCCACAACCCAACCTCGTGTTCCCTCGTCCCGCCAAAATGGTCCACAAAGTCGTCACCGAAAACCTCTCTCGCCACGCTTCCTTGCCTCATCATACGGATGGTTGCAGCTTCGAGCGACTGAGGCAACATCGTAACCTATAATAAGGAATTCCTAAGCATCCCGATACCCCTTGGATGGATGGCCAACGCTGTGGTTAACCCACCTTCCCGGACCTCTTATCCTCCTGGGTCATTTGCGTAACCGGCAAAATGTTCAACTCGAGTTTCTTCTCGATACCTCTCAACCCAAGCGCAAAGATCGCACTCAAAGCAAAGTAGGGATTCATATCCGCCCCGGGGACGCGAACTTCAAACCGCGTGGCAGACGGTGGAACGGATGGCGGTGAGATGATTCGGACCGATCCTGCACGGGAGTCGTATCCGTAGGTAACGGCGTTGGGCGCCCAGAAGGCTTCTCCACCGACTAGCCGTTTGTAGCCGTTAATTGTAGGGACAAGCTGGAAATTAGGGGGGTGATTCAGATGACCAGCACCTTGTTTCATACGGCAATCGAGATCTCACAAGAGGTAAGACTAGAAATACGCCTGTCAGCGTCAGTTTCATTCGTCCGCGTTAGCACTCACTGTCAGGGAGTCCGTCTAGAATACCAGCTAAGAACTGCTCCGCAATTTCGCTGATGAACTTGGTATCGTCGTATCTCGCGCCTTCGCGACCCTGACCAGTTTCAGCCCCGGGGAACGCAAAGACGTTCTTCCCGTCAGAATCTCTCAGCGATACGTGAATGTGCCTAACGTTCTTCGGTAAGTGAGCATTTGGGGGACGTAATGTCTACTAACCCACTACAACCTGGAAGCTGGGAACGTTTGACAGTAAGGTTTACGGTGGCGGGTCAGATCGTCCGAACTCACGTTTCCCCAAGGTTTTGCCATAAAACTCGGCGTGATGCCGTGCTTCATCCCCACACTTTTCGCCAGGAACTTGAATAAGATTGCATTATCAGCCATCCGTAACACAGGAGAATAAGCCAGTGCCGTTTCATACACTCCCGGGCCGGTCTCCGTATCTATGCGCCAGAGTTGAAGACTCGTGGAGTGACAGGCAGGAGAAAAAGCGTACGATGAGCCTCGATGGCGACTCCAAATTTCTCCGCCTCGTTGAAGATATCGTGGAAATATTGGTTGTTCAGTTGGGTCCTGAGGAGAGAGTACCCGTGCACTTTTCTAGATCAGTCGAGGTCCCAAGGCTATTAGAGATCTAGAGGGTGAACTCACTTCCGGGGGTTAATGGATCGAGATTCGTGAAGTTCTTCCCTGCCAGGGTGTGGGGCGTTTCTAAGGAGAAACCCGTCAGCAGGGGAACGTGCTACTTGGGATGCGCCTCTAGACCTTTGAATTGGAAATACTTTCATCGACGAGTCAATGCCATCCGCACTAGACGAACGACAGGACACCTACCTCGTATTCACATCCTGCCATAGGGGTCCAACCTAAATCTTCGGACTTCTTCGCTACTAGCGACACGACCCCTCGTGGGCACACAGGCAAAGGTTTGCGTGTATCAGGATCCAAGAACGACACGAGGAAGAACGGGACGTTATCTTCCCAAGGCATCCGACGGTACGTTGAGAGATCAATCTCAGCGATTACATCTCGGTAGCCGTTCGCCTTGTTTGAGATCAACAATTCTCGCGAATAGACGGCATCGTGAACGTCCCATCCGCTATTTAAGAGACCGGACTTTAGCGTGTGGACGTGGAACGTCAGAGGAGACTGACAACACAACGCTGCAAAATCCAAAGCCACTGGACGATACTGAACTAAGGAATTTGTCCTTAGACTAGATGAGGAAGGGTGTTAGGTGCGATCTCTGAGGGCGCCACTCGAGAGGGCCCTACCATGAATTTTCCACGGAGTACCCCGTCGACTATTATTGAAAGCACGAATTAACGGATTGTGTCAGGTTGGAGAATCCGTCTCGCTCGCACCATCGATTCCTACGTCTCCGTTATTTCTGCCAAGATCAACTCATCCAAACATACGACTTACCCGCGACTTTGACTTTATTATCATTCGCCAACAGGCTCCGCAAGTCTTCCACGGTCTTAGGTGCATTCGCTGTTGCAGTGAGCCCGGCCATCGTTACCTGGATCCGTTATCGGGGGGTAGCGGAGCGTGAGGTTCCTGGTGTTCCCAGGTTTGATTTTATGGGAAGAGTGTGACGGTAACGGTGTGACCGATCGCGTGGTGATGTCATCCCATGGAAATGTTCTCGCGGTCACTCATTATCGCAGCACCGAACCGTCGAGTAGCCGACATGCGAAAGGCTGCGCGTTTAGTCGGTAGAGGAATACAAACGATTGCCTGATACAGCTGGTTAGTGTCACAAAAGGTGCTCTAGCGTTACAAAACCGAATGAGACGCAGCTCAAATTATTGATATCAACGGCGTCAACTGCCCAACGCGGGGGGTGGACGCTACTAAGCCTTGGTGAAATCCACAGAAACCCTTCGATCTCCCACTTCACCTTTCCCGCAATACGAGGAGAAACGTGAGTAATGCTATCCACCGCGTCGGATACGACTTGTGAGATTTTGAGGCTCATGTCGAGGGGTTTTCTGAATAGACTGCTTTTTCTATGACTATGGGATTCAGCGACAGTTTCGTTGGTGTCTCTGCGTACGAGCCAAAGAGAGAGAAGGGGGAGAGAGAGAGGCGAAGTTGAATCGTCATGGGCGGGCGATCGTGGTACCGCGACCTTTGAGCCTGTGCCTTTGGACTTCCATCTGTACTCATAGTTCTTAACGGACACAGATTCGCTGTTGGCCCTGGAGGTGTGTCAGTCAGGTATCGTGAAATTCCTATCGCATCAACACCTACCAAGTTGTGCCCCGGGCGCACCCCCAAAAGTTTTCTAACAGGAAGTTCTTCGAGGGTCTTAAAATCCAGACCAATCTTCACAGCCCCCCCTTACACCCTTCCATAAACCAGGAAGGCGTACTCGTTGATCCATCGGTTTGGTTCCGTCTAGTACATAACCGTCATGGTTAAAGTCCCTCCAGCACGTTTGGGTATCTCGGCGGAGTACATGACAGATCCGGTGTCGGAATCTCGGATAGTGGCACTGAGGATATCGCCGTCTTAGTTTGGGGTGAAAAAAAAATAGGTTCATGCGTAGGGGTGCCTTTGGAGGCTGGAGTGACAGGTGTGGGGGACCCTAGGATCCCAACGAAAGATTGATCGTACCTATGCCTATTGGGGAATGAATCGTGTTGAGAACGCCGGGAGGCCTCTTGACTAGTATTGCATTGGTATGGGGCCGGAAGAGGAAAAGTCAACGCCCCACTCCAATCTCACCATCCCGGTCGCGAATTCGATAAAGGTTGGTACTCACTTGGATCCGAGCGGTAAAACCGCAAATGGCCAAGTCTGTAGTAGCCGCCGCGCCCCCCGCGGACGAACCCCAACCCGAACGGACAAAACAGCCCAAAGGTCATCCGAGCGCGAAGGTCCAAGCAGGAACGTCCCATTAAATAACTTAACCTTTGAAGGACAAAGGGAAACACAAAAACGGACCTCGAGACAATTGGAATCCCCGCCCGGATCGAACGTACTTGATGCAAAGTGGATGACATGGCGAGCGGGCCAAAATGCCCCTGAAAGCGAGGTAAGTATATCCTTGGCCCATGGGAGCGCTTTTCCGCATGTGTTGATAACAAAAAACGCCAGCGATCGACAGCGGACGTGTCCTTGGGCGTGTTGTCAGGCTAAATCCGCAAGGCTCGGAAACTCCCGTTATGGACTCCCAAACCTCAACGCCGACAGCGACATCGACCCTGCCGGAGCTGAAGCTCTCGATACGTATCCCCGCGGCAGTATCTGCTCTAGCGTTTGGGAAAGAAAACTACCTTGCCGTAGGCGCTGGTGAAGTCTCAACCGTTATGAACGATCGCTGCGTCTGAACCGGATTTTGTAACAGACGATGGGTCTCTCAGGCTTTACAACCTGCCGGAAACAAAGGTCTGCAAGGCCGTGAGGGGTCTAGACTCGGAGATCTCGTCGATCGCCTGGGCGCACTCCTCAGGGACTGAGATTGGAAACGTTTGGGTTGCTGCTGGGCAAAAGGTAGTTTGTCGTGTATCCCGGAACACCGTTTTTCATGAGATATGCCGAATTCTAGATCCTACTTTTCGATTTGGATGCCCCAGCCATGATACAAGATGCTTCACATGCCCTCGTTTCACTGGATGGTATCATCGAACCGGAAGATGTTTTCAATGAGGTGACCATGCTCGATTATATTTCAGAGAGGGTATCTGATTCCCGCGTTGATCTAGCTAGATTGATATAAGTGCCAATGAGAAACTGTTGGCATTCTCTTGCGATTGCGGTCTCGTCGGCGGTATCGATCTCTCAACGAAACAAGTTACGAAAATGAGGACCTCACATACCAATGTGGGTCGGGTTCGGTGTATGGTCTTATCCTCCTTTCCAAAGACTGACTTGCATTCGCAAGATCTGCGGCACTGTGAGGTTCATCCCGAACAGACCGAGTGAGATACTCAGCGCGGGGTACGATTCGGCCCTACTGCACTTTGACATCACGCAAGGTTCTGTACTCTCGAGATTCGACGTTGGTAAGGAGCCGAGAGTTCGATGGTTTCCTTACTCATGATACGGATTCTAGCCGGCTTGCCGCCATCGGGCGGAGTGTCACTCTCACCGCCCTTCATCCACTCCATTGCCTTATCTGAACATGGTGTTATGGCCGCGAGCACTGCGGACGGTCGTGTGTGGGTTGGCAGGGGTGGGGATAAATCAGTTGTGGCAAAGAAAAGAAGTAGAAAGTGGGAGGGATTGAAAGAGGGTGAAGGGGACTGGGTTACCGTCGCCGAAGGACCAGTGGTATCAGTGTAGGTTGAGGATCATTCCCATCGTAGTGATGGAGCTAATTGACCGTCACCGTCACAGGGACTTTGTGGATCCAGAAAACTTCGTGACGTGCACGCTGCTGGGATCGTTGTCCCAGTATAACATAGGTGTCGGGTCAGCGGAGATCGGGGTAGCCTGGTCCAGGGGGATGACAGATCTGGAGAAGGTCAACTGCATGCGGTCAAATGGTACGCATATCGCGGTAGGAGGATTTTCGAATGGCGGGAAGGGACTTGTCGAGGTGCACGGAACGTAAAAGTTGCCCAACAGGGCGAAACGGTCGAATTATCGGTATCCTACGTTGTTAATTCAAAAAAAAGATCCCGTCATCTATACGCACACTATGACTCTCCACGCTTTTCCTCCTCTATCTGCTTCTCGAGCTCCGCGATCCGTATCAGGTACGCATCCCTCTCCCCTTTTAATCTGGACAGATACTCGTCTTGGGCAACGCGCTGGAAGCCAATTGACCTGAATAAGGCTTGTGTCCAAGATTCTGAGGGTAAACTTTCGGCCTTCGGGGCTGTCTGGCTCGGTGGTGTCCGCCTCCTCGAGACATATTTTACCCGCTGTACGCTGAATTCGTTCCCGATCATTTGGAGAGTGGCACAGAGAAGAGCGGAGGTGACCGCTCCCGGAAGAGCACGACGATAACCAACTAGTAAGAAGTCTCAGTGACAAAGATGGTACTCCGGATTGAGGCAATGTCTTACACTTCCACGATGTGAGGAGGGCGCCAGCAATGGCACCACTTGTCGCTGTATCCGGGACACGAGCGAACCTCATCTCGCCAAACGTTGGAGGTAATAGTGGCTCCTCGGATACGCTTGCCTCCATCGACTGTCTTTGTCTTTGTCGTATGTATTGATTTGTGTTGAATGTTGAGACGAATAACGGGCTAATTAGGTACTCTCGAACACCTTGGACCTAGTCAGTAAACCGGAAACACTTCGGGTGCACGTACACGTACTGAAGAACGTAACACCAGCAATTCCACTACTCAGAGCAGCCGAAGACGCATAGAGTCCCAAGGCCGGGACGCCCTTGACCGCGCCGCGTATTGCCCATAGAAATCCGCCGGCGAGGGCTAAAGGAACCGGAAATTAGAGACAGATGCGGGATCTGGTAAAGATCCACAGACTTGCTTATGAGGGTTGTGCCCTTTGCGACGGTGAGCGGAGCGGATTGGTCCATCGCGGATTCGATGGCTGGAGGGAGTTCGTGTCTTACATTTTCGCAGTCACGTGCGCATCGGAGGACAGGATGATGTGGCGATATAATCCACGATTGACTCTCATTATTTTCCTACCTGCTACATCATCCTTGGAAGTGAATACAGTAAATTGTACGGGTTGCGGGAAACAAAGTTAACAGGATCAAGACTTGGGACCTCGGTCACGGGAACGGTAGTCACCCGCATCGCGATAATAGGCCGCGGCGCCAGACGTGTGCGCTACGCGGCAACAAGTTGCATGGATCTTCAGATATCTCGGTGATGGAAGGTGGAGGTCTTGTCGTGTTGTTGTGAACACGACGTTCTCGGGGATGCCCACCGCCGAGTGCAAGGCGGGAATATTTGTGCATACTTTGTACGAGTTGGGAGTATCCTGGAAGTGGCCCGTTTATAAGTGAGGAATGGAAATTGGGGTAGGGTTACCGTTGGCTCAAACCACAACTCCAGTCGGTCAAAACAATCGTGGGTGGCAAACGTGAGGGTCATGATGTTCTCCAGCCGATGAGTGTTGCTGCCCGGGCCGACCAGTTCGTTACAAATATCCTGGTATCCGAACGCGCGAATTATGGCCCAGTCTCTCTCGAGGTATACCTTTGAAGGGTAGAATAAATCAACAGAGGGCCAGAAAAGCACAACAGGATAGATACCCTCTGCCCATCCTCTATCCAAACACTCGTGAACGGCGCAAAGATATGAACACACTGGGTTACGTTCACTGACATCCTGGGCTGCCGGAGTTCTTCAAACTCAAGCCAGGAACAATTGTCAATGTTGCCGGAGACCATACACCTATGTTCGTCACGGACCAGTGCCTAGAAACGAATTGGCAATAAGGTAAAAGAGTGAAGGCCATCACTCACACTCTTCGTGGCTTCCAAATGGGTAGTGGGCTGTGGGTTGATCGCGCATGCAGCGGCAGCGAGAGTGGCATCGGAGAACCGGCGTGGGTAGTGCGGGGTGGCACAGCCTCTGCCCTTGTAGACTAGATGATTTTGGGGGTTGGTCCGTAAGGTAAGTCTTGATGATGTGTGAACTTACAGGGGTGGAGGAAGTACTTCTCGTAATACCCTCCCAACTCGATGAGCGCTTCGGGGCCTTTCTCCTTTTCAGTCAAGATTGTTCCCGCGACATGTTTGCGTGCAGTATCTGTGGGGCCAAAGACCAACAAATAACCGAGGATGCGGATTTTAACCAACGCCCGGGCCCTCTCCAAGGCTTCCACTTTAGCTAAAGCGAAGATTGGAGGTTGCTGGGGCACCAAACATTTTTCGGCATCAAGACAGACGCTATATGCGGCGGTAACCTCAGGGGATTGGTGAATCCAATCGTCACTGAGCTTCTTGCCTGGCATGGTGGTGCAGGGAAGAACAAACTGGAGAACCCCTGAGCCTCCGACCGATCGACGATCTACATTCACCACGGCTAGCTCTGAGGGAGCGGAGCGAGCCAACACGACGCTCGACTCTGCCATGAGGGGCCCCTCATAAAATGCATTTTTGAGTGATTCGTCGTAGGGGTTCGTGTCTTACATTTGCGCAGTCACGTGTGCGTTAGAGGACAGGAGCGGAAGAGCGTGGTGATGTGACCCGCGATCAACTATTTTCCCAACTGCTACATCATCCTTGGAAGTGAATGCAGTAAATCGTACGGGTTGCGGGAAACAAAGTTACAAGCAATTCAACAAGGGACTTATCCGGAAACAGTGGCTATAGCTCCCATCTCGCTCACATCGAGAAGTGGGGCTTGCAACGCAGCCAAAGGATCAGATCCAACAGGATCAAAACTTCGGACCTCAGTCACGAAAACCAAAGTCACCCGTGCTGTGGGAATAAGTCGCTGCGCCAGACGTGTGCGCTACGTGGCAACAAGTTGCATGGATCTCCAGATATCTCGGTGATGGAAGGGGGAGGTCTTGTCGTGCAGTTGTGAACACGACGTTCTTTGGAATGCCTGGCCCTGAGTGCAAGGCGGGAATGGTTGTGCATACTTTGTACGAGTTGGGAATATCCTGGGAGTGGTCCATAAGTGTGAGGAAACAGAAATCGTGATAGGGTTACCGTTGGTTCGAACCACAACTCTAGTCGGTCGAAATGATCGTAGACATCCCTCGCGAGGGTCATGATATTCTCCAGCCGATGAGCGTTGCCGCCTGGGCCGGCCAGTTCATCATAAATATCCGGATATCCGAACGCGCGAATTATCGCCCAGTCTCTCTCGGCGTACTTATACCTTCAAAGAGTGGAGTAAATCGCGGAGGGCCAGAAAGATACGACCAGACAGGTACCTTCCGCTCATCCTCTCTCCAGATATTTACAGATGGCGCAATAATATGAGCGCACTGGGTTGACTGCGTCGACACCCCGGGTTGTTGGAGTTCTTCAAGCTTGACCCAGGAACGATGGTCAACGACTCCAGTCACCATACACCTACGGTCATCGCGGATCAATGCCTAGGAACGAATTGACGAAGAGGTGAAAGAGCAAAGGTCATGACTCACACTCTTCTTGGCTTCCAAGTGATTAGTCGGCCGTGACTCAATCGTGCTCGTGGTGGCGGGGAGCGCGGCATCAGAGAACTGAGAGTTCTGGGGGATACAGCCTCTGTCCCTATAAACTAGATTGTTTTCAGGGTTGGCCTCGAAGGTAAGCCATGAGGATGTGCAAGCTTACAGGGGCGGAGGAAGTGCCTGTCGAAACGCTCTCCCAGACTGACGAGCGCTTTGGAACCCTTATTCTCCTTGATCAAAATCCTCTTTGCAGTGTATTCGCGTGCGGTTTCCGTGGGGGCGAAGACCAACAAATTGCCGAGGATACGGATGTCGATCAACGCCCTCTCCGAGGTTTTCACTCCGTCTGAAGTGGGGATTCGGGCTTCCTGAGGCATTTTGGCAAAACGTCTATCGGCGGCGAGACAGATTCTATATGCGGCGGTAACCCCAGGGGATGGATGAGTCCAATCGTCACGGAGCATCTCGCCTGGCATGATGAGGGAGAACAAACTCGAGAACCCCTGAGCATCCAAACGATCGACGATCTGCGTTCACCCCTGCCTATCCAGTTACAGCTGCCCAGTAGGTATACACTCAGCGGACTGATGGGGTTGGCCCAGGATATGGTATACTATTAAGCAAAGGTCACGCGAGTGGTTTTGTTTGCGGAAGAAGCATAGAATGAAAATGCGATCTGAAATCGAAGCTCAATCCCGTTGCCGGGAAGTTTTGCGCGCACGAGAAACGAGGCCCAAGGGAGGCCACTGTTATTGTCAGCCCCACTGCCGACACCTCCGCGACCCCCAAAACAATGGATATGCTTGACCCGTCCCATATGAGCAGATTGATCCATTCTGAATTTCGATGGTGGGCAGTCGCGTGCGCGTCGGACTCGGAGGACGGGAGGTGGAAGAGTGTGATTATGTAATCCGCGATCGACACTCATTATTTTCCTTCGCGTCGGACTTTCCAGGACCAAGGTCATGGCCACGGAAGCACTCGTAACTGGCAATGAGAGTGAGTTCATCCGTACCTCGTAAACGGCGAGAGAACTCCTAACCCTTGCATGTCATCAGCAAGGACGAACGAACGACCCAAAAAACGTATCAGGGCCGAAGATTCTGCCAAACGGAAAACCACCTCCAATCGGCCACAGCTTTATGCTCCGTTTCGCGCCCTCGGACTCGTAACGACACATGTTCCTTTCGTTCTGCAAACAAAATCGTATAAGGGGGCTGTAGATGGGCCGAAGGTTCACATCCTCACCTGCCTAGGAAACTCTTGGGCATTGTGGGATGGAGGGAAGATGACGCTGCTCTTCGTCGGTGAGTAAGTGCCTGAACAGTTTGTTCAGTATAACGTTTGGGCTGATGAGGTGGTTTCGACGTAGGCTCGCAAACAACGGAACTGATCACGAGCCTTGCCTTGGATGGGAAGGCGGTGTGGGCTGCTACTGGGACCACCGTACGAAAATACCTTCGAGGGAAAGAGGTGCATTGTTCCGCTACACAGGGATCACGCTGGTCTCACATCGATTGAAAGGTCTTGGCGGCTCCGAATCCGTTCGAGGAACCTGTGACATCCTTGCTCGTCTTTGGCTCGCAGCTGCTCGCTTTGTCTGAAGATGGGGGCAGATTACTCATTTGGGATACCCACGATGGAAGTGAGGGCATTCACCTGCCTTCTGCGCGCATATATCTGACCTGATTTTATGTTTCAGCGTTCCAGTCGTCGATCCAGTTTGAGCCGGGCTTCACCGCGGTATCAGTTCTTCACCCAGCGACGTATCTAAACAAGGTCCTAGTTGCCAGCAGCCAAGGATCAATGCAGCTATGGAATATTCGTACCCAGTTTGTATTGCTCCTCTTTCGGGGATTTCGGTTCTGACATCCCACTCAGAGCATGCATACACAAGTACTCCGCTTCCAATCTCTTGAGCGGTTCTGCCATCTCGAATTCTAACCCAGTGATCACGTGTCTCGTCCAGTCCCCCGCCATCGACGTGGTTGGGATCGGATTCGCGTCTGGAGAAATCTCAGTCTACGACATCCGAGCAGACGAAAGGCTTATGCGGGTGTTCATGCGGGAAGGTGGCATCCGCTCGCTCGCTTTTCGAAGCGGTACGTCGCAATTCGGCGCTCTGGTGGCCGTTTTGGATAATTCTGGCATGGTTTCGTGCTTCTCACATGGGCCCAGATGGTACGCAGATCCTTTCCGCCGCCGCCTCGACCGGGCACATCGCTTTTTGGGACCTCAACTCGGGCGGGAAGCTCCTGCACGTAATCCGAGGAGCTCATGAAGGGGCAGCAACTGCAATTGAATGGATTCCTGGGCAACCCATCCTTGTGAGTTCAGGAGAAGACAACAGCGTGAAGGTGGGTTAATCCAGTCGCTTGCTCCCACCATACCCCGTTTAACGAAATGTTGGATTGTGACGGCATCTTCATCGGTGTAGCAATGGTTATCCGACTCCCCTACTACAGCCCCACGCCTGCACAAGTTCCGATCTGGTCACCACGAACCCCCCCACCTTATCCGATACTACGGAGAGGATGGGAAGCAGCTGTTAACCGCTTCTAGGGACCGTAGTTTGAGGTACACCTCCGTGGTTCGGGATTCTCGTTCCTTTGAACTTTCTCAAGGTAGGTCGGGGGACGCTGTCAATGGACATTTCTGATCCCTCTGCTTCTAGGATCGTTACTGAAGAAAGCTTCCACTCTTTCGACACCGATCACATCCCTGAAGTTTCCCCCAATTATTGTGATGTCTCATTCCACAGGGAGGGCGAAGGATTGGGATGACGTCGTTACCGCCCACGCAGACGAAGCCTTCGCAAGGTCGTGGAGTTTACTCAATAAGAAACACGGGAAGCACTCGTTCAAGTTCGATGCGGAGGAGAAGCGGAAAGGTCCTCCTCTTGGGTCGGTCAAGGTACACAATCCGGTTTACACCCTACGACGATGTTCTGACGAATGAGTGGCATTCCCTCCTATCAGGCTGTGTGCGTTTCTGCGTGTGGAAACTTTTGTTTGGCGAGCACATCGACCGGGCTGATAAACATGTGGAACATGCAATCTGGGCTGAGGCGGAAGAAGTTTGATATTGGGCCTTGCCCCTCTGGTGTTTCGAGCCGGTTCAATACTCGATCCACATCGAAAAAACAGACGGAGTACCGAGGTGTCACTGGTTTGGCTACCGACGCTTTGAACCGGCTTGTAATTGCCAGCACACTGGACGGTACCGTCAACGTGGGTGTATCGACAAAGTCTCTTTTGGAACTCGTTGATCACCTTCCTCCCAGTTCTTTGATTTCCACACCACTCAGCTGGAGGACGCTTTGGTGATGCCATCCGCTGCAACATCAATCCTGCTACACCGAGACAGCGGTCTGCTGGCCGTGATTTGTGATGACCCCGTCATACGGATAGTGGACATCGAAACACGGAGGGTAGTGAGAGAGCTGAAAGGGTTCCGCGGGCGGATACTCGATGTGGTTCGTGGTTTTACTTATTATTCGGATTCTGTCAGTGACTCAAAGGAATCGGCTAGACTTTCTCACCAGACTCCCGTTGGCTAGTCGCAGCGTCCCTAGACTCCATCATCCGTACGTTTGATATCCCTACAGGGCGATTAATCGACGCATTCAGGACACCAAGCGTCGCCACTAGCCTCTCATTTTCTCCGACAAACGACTTTTTAGCCACTTCGCATGTGGATAGCGTCGGCGTCTTCCTGTGGGCAAACCGAGCCCAATACGCAGAGGTTTCATTTCAAACTGTATCGGATAGCGACATTGAGGACATCGCGCTCCCTACAATGCAGGAGGACATCGACGAAGACGGTTCGTCCATCCCTCCTTCCCCCCCCCCCCTGTTTGATCCGTCCCCAATTGGTTCCGCGGACTCTTCTGAGTTTTACACTGGCGTTGATGGCTAATGGTCTCTTCTGTGTGCACTTTCGATGTCTGATCCAATAGGTCCTCAATCACTGGACTCCTCGCAGCGGTTGGAAGATGTATTTGCTTCGCCCGATCAGCTCGCTGGAGACCTGGCTACATTGACCCTACTCCCACGTTCACGGTGGCAGACGTTACTCAAGCTAGAGGTCATCCAGGTGAGTAACGGCCGGTGCTGTGTAGTGACCGTGACTCAAACGTATTTATTGGATCCCTCGTTTGTAGCAACGGAACAAACCAAAAGAACCTCCGAAACCGCTGGAGAAGGCGCCCTTCTTCTTGCCAACACTCCCAGGCGTTGAACACCGATTCGCGGTTCAACAAAAGGCGGACGAGGCAGAGAAGGAGAAAGGGTCCACTGCGCGCCTTCGAAATACGACGACGGAGGCGGAGAGCACCTTTTTGCAGAAGCTTCTGGGGGAATCTACGTCCGGGTCCTGTACGTGTACCATTCTTTCGCTCTCTGGAAGGGGAGCAATGTTCATTATCTGACAACCCCCCGCTCTTTATACTTGTGCCTATTCTCCCAGACGACGAGTTCTTCGATTACGCCAAAACGCTTACCCCAGCAGCAGTGGATCTCGAGATTCGGTCATTGGTCACGATCGAGAATCTACGGACATTCATGGTTGCTCTCATCCAACGGCTCCGGTCTCGAAGGGACTTCGAGGCTGTCCAGACGTACCAGAGCGTTTTCCTGAAGACCCACGGTGAGGTCCTTGTGGAGAATGCTGAGCTGTTGGAGACGATGAAGGAGTTGCTGTCCGTCCAAAAGGTGGAAAGTGAGAGGGTGTTAGACCTTGTGACTTCTTCCTTGGGGACCCTAGATTTCGTGAGGGAGGTACTGTAGTATAAAAACTTAAGCCGAACCACGGTTCTGCCTTTGATGCAACTCGGGCACACATTTTTGCAGGGACTTCCCTCCGTCATCAGACGAACCAGGGAACAAAACACGTTCGGACTCAACATCTTTTCAGACCCTGTTCTCTCCGTATCTAGAATCGGAAGGCGAGCGTCTTTCCTGAGCCAGTAACTTGATACTGAGGGGATGATAACTGCTTTAAATTTCTAGCCGAGTCGACGCACCTACTGCTCCGGATCGCAAGCAGATGAGGTCGAAAAACAGCTTGGCCGTCTACCTTCGGAAAAGTGCATGAATGGACAGGTCGAACATCGCCAAAGAAATGTACATGAGGTGCACGAAAAGACGCGACTCTAATCTTCCAAGAATTACGCTGTGGTTTCTACAGTAACACCCACGAGAGCTCAACGGCGAGACCGACTCGGTTATAGGTGCCTCCGATAGCTCGGAGAACTCCGACCTCCGTTCCAGACATCCATGTAAAATTGGCCGTTTCCCACGCCGATAATCATCTTCCAGTTTACCATCGTTTCTGAAAGATTCCTATCGATCCCGCTGTGCGCAAAGTCACTGGATGGTCGACCCGTCCCTGGCTATGACTGCGCGTCGTCTTTATGGCCGTCGACAACAAGGGCGATCAGCCTCTACCGTTCAGGTCACTCGAGGGTCGCGAACGCCCTCAAGTGTTGCGGTGGTCCGCTCGCTGTTCTTACCTGGCTTGGAGTAGCCCGAGTTTCTCCGATACAAACTTGGTTGCATTCATTCCGAAAGGCGGTCTCAACAACCTCGCTTTGAATCCCGTACGTTTATCACAGGCTCCACCCCCCAACTTGTCCTTACCGATTACATTCACCTCACAAGGGAACCACAGTTTACGAATGGGAACCAAGAAAAGAACAATTCTAGTTCTACGACAGAGATGGAGTGGTTATAAAGTCTGGGTATCCATCCAAACCTTCCAGAGCCGCTGCTGCCATCGCTGAAACTAGGGGGGCGGCTCGACAGGTGGTCTGGGGATTTTTTCGACCTCGTCCAGCACTAAGGAGGGATATGGGTGAGCAAGGGTCATGGTATCGAGTGATCGCTCTCGTGCTTACCCTTCAACAGCAGCTCCGTGGATTCCCACAAGAGCTTGCCCTCTGCCAACAGGAAATACTTGCTGAGGTCCCCGTTCAGCTCACGAGTACCCTTCCTCCTCCTGTGCTCCCTGTCGGGGCCTGTCTTGCCCACTGCTGTCCGTATGCCTCTTCCCTTGCGGAGGCGGGGTTCGGGGTACACCGGCTTCTGAGTCCCCCTGATGGCTTCCAGCGCGACTGCGTTGTAATTTGTTAGTGCACCATTTTGTGGTATAGGATAGACACTTACTGCGTAGAGCGCTTTCAAAGCTCGGATATTTCGGGAGAGGCTTCCACCCATATGCCCAAACACAAAGCCTGCGCATGTGTTCTTGGTGGCGTACGTGAGAGATGCGACGGGTATTGGTGATCTGACGCCGAACGATCATTCAATCACACGAGGAACACACGACCAGTAAAAGTTACTTACTGGGGCGGTCTCTTCTTCTGTGATTGGTTGCTGTGTTTCGGCGTCAGCCGTTGCCTCGGATGTCCCTCCGGAGGGGTGTGTTGTTGGCCGTGCCATGTGTTTGGCAGGAGGGGGTACCAGTGTAGAAGGCCCCGCCTCCGCGTTCCAGTGCTCGTTTCGGTGAGCACGGGGCGTCCCATAGGGATGGAACCGCGCCGTTGACATCGAACCAGTCCTGGGTGGACGTTGGGTTTGTGCGTTCTATGGAGGGACGTCGATAGGTTTGCACAAAGGTGAGCATCATTAAGCTCGGGGACTCACGGTGGAGGACGCGCTGGTGGTCTGCGCGCTTCGGTCATCTCCCCAGTAGTTGAGTGCGGCTGTTCGTGATTGGTGAGGACCGGATTACTCAGAGTTCCAAAGGACAAGAACGCTCACCACTATTTGGGGCAGGGAGAACTGCAGGGGCACCAAAAGCCAAAGCATTTGTGAAGTAATTGTCCCAGTAGGTAAGGTCGGAGTGGTGAGGCTGGGCATACTGGCCAGTGGTTGGCCAGTGGTATCCGGGATAGCACGGTTGCCCGTAGCCGTGGGTCTGGCCCGCAACTGAGGCAACCGAAGGCACCGACTCTGGAAGAGCGTGCGTAAGATGCCAACCTACGACGAGACTGGAGCTGCGCCTACCGAAACTCGCCGTAGCCTGGAGATCTGGTGGTTGGACGGCCATGTAATCCACCTGTCCTCCCATGTCCCAGCCGCCAGCGAACGGGTCGAAAGTTTGGAAACTTTCTTGCTCATTGGCCGAAATCTGGTCCAAGAATGGATACGCGCCGAATTCTCCGGAGGCGGAGGGAGTGGAGCACATGGCGACATGGTTTGGGTAGTTGATGTAAGCCATTGAAATTGATAGAGTGCGTTAGGAAGGGTGGAGAATGGAGCTGTTGTGAGGGTAGGATAAATGGCGTTGGGTGGGATGGGGGGGGGGC
>Ga0307511_10003070_pt1 | contig 17225 bp, 13 predicted proteins | sample 13_EM_MG_FD_200266 | JGI IMG/M metagenome (GOLD analysis project Ga0307511, IMG submission 200266) | Populus trichocarpa ectomycorrhiza microbial communities from riparian zone in the Pacific Northwest, United States - 13_EM | ecosystem: Host-associated > Plants > Roots > Unclassified | place... | reverse complement strand
GAAAGATTGATTCATTGAATGCGAAAGTGTAACGGATCATGTCGGTGGTAACCTCTTAGTTCTAGCTGTTAAGAGGGGAAATTGACTTGGAAATATATCGATCTATTGCCAAGCTCCAGTTAGGTATGCCGCCCGCGAGCAGCCCAGAACATATATCTATGTTATCTGGGTTAGGTCTCAAACCACTGTGATACATGCATATCACTCGTGTTTCACTAGGTGCCGATCGCTGCATAAAAAAGGGGTTCGTAAGTGAATTCCCCCTAGGCACTGTATAGCTGAACCATTAAGATGTTGCCTAAATTTCTCAACCGTTCTCTTGATGAACTAAACGAGTCAGGGGCCTACTCAAATGGGTAAACATGTGATCCAGGCCGAATCGGGTAAGGATTGAATTCATCTCTGCCTTCACTCAGCCAAGGTAAAAGAGGAACCAGTGACGGATGCCAAGAAACTTGGTTAGACTAGTTCCCCGAGTCATGACTGCCCAATCGAGACAGGTTTCATTTCCCACTATGGTAATGACTAGGGGGTGGTAAGCGAACCGCACAAGTTATACGGCTGGGGGTGACCGACGACGGCTTGTTGACCCCAGTCTTGATGCCATCTCCAGCAATTTTGTGAGAGTGGGAATGAATAGGCCTAGAGAGTTCTAAAAACTCCAGAAGCCCCACATTTTGAACGTCAGACGTCGCATTAGCCACGAGAGTGTACTGTGCTCTTCTTAGCCCAACACAGTTGGATTTTGATGCATTTAAGCCGGTTTAGTAGGTTAGACAAGAATAGTTGGCCCTAATACAGGAGTTCATCAGCCGTTTGAGATGTACTTTCAACTGAATATGCGCTTAGATTTATACAGACAGGTACCGGCTATGTATCTGGCTGAATTGTAGCGCACGCGTAGACATCGTGGGTGTATGAATGCTACCGCTAGCAGCATGAGGGTGTGTCACACCGTAGCGAATCTACTGATAAATGCGCCAGTCTACCGACATCGTCATAAACATCAATATAGTCAATTCTAGGTGTGACGAACCGGCAGTTGCGCTAGGAGGGCGTATGTTTATATGGGGAGTCTGGTAGACTCGACCGAGGGCATCATGCCCTGCTGAGAGCTGGTATACTCCCACTCTGGGGCTTTATAATTTCATCCCAAAAGATCAAACTCGGAAGGCGTGAATACAATTTCAATGAGGTAGGCTGCGTGTGCGAGGTGCTGTGGTTGTCTTATCGGCTGATCTGAAAACTATTCTACGAGCTAGGTTCGACCCGACAATCTCGCAGCATTGACATCAAAGAGCTATCACACACATCAAACGAAGACCCACCCAAGTTCCCGCCTTTTCTTCTCCACACAACCCCACCTCAACAAGAGGCACTCGTCAAATAGTTACCCCTCTCTTATTTCTCTTCCATCACTTTTATTCACTTGAATCGCTGAGATACGAGGCCGCATAAGTCTTGTTCACAACAGAGACAACCGCTCTTCGTAATTTCATAACAAATCCTGCTATTTTCGTCTCACTACCGAACACAATGTCTAGCAATCTTGACATGAGCTTGGACGAGATCCGTGCCGAACGCCAGAGAAGTGAGGCAGAGCGACGTGGATGTGGTGGGCGGGGCAGGCAACATGGTGCTGCTGGTCGAGGGTGGCAAGCTGGAGGAGCTGGACCTAGTGGCGGGGTCAAGAAGCGTGCTCAGCACACATCGGCTGTGATTGCAACCGCCCCTGTTACCCAAGCTCGGGCTACGGAAGTTCCAACTGGCCCTTCTTGCCGGGGAGAATCCAACAAGATCCTCATCTCGAACTTGCCTTCTGATGTAAAGGAGTTCATGATCACGGACTACTTCACGAAGTCAATCGGTCACGTCAGATCATGCTATCTCAGTTATGGACCAAACGGAGTTTCTCATGGCATCGTAACCCTCGTCTTCAGCAGACATGGTGACGCTAAAAGGGCCGCTGAAATCTACAATGGTGCCTTGGTTGACAACATGCCCATGAAGGTGGAGATGGTCTTCGAACCTGGTCCACGCAACCCCGCCACCACATTCACGAAGCCAGCAGCAACCCCAAAACATGTCACGAACGTGGCACCACAGGGAGTAACTCGCGGGAAACGAGCACGAGACAGTCGGTACGGAGGGTCTCCGCGTCCCTGCCACCGTCCAGAACCAGCCAACGCCAAAACCCTCCAAGAGTTGGATGCAGATATGGAAGAATATTGGTATGGGAGTGCGCTAACGTCTGCGTCGGGAGGTGCCACTGGTCAACAGGATATCAAGGCAGCCCTAGCTGATGCGATGGATCTGGATGAGATTCTCTAGTGCTCTTAACCCTTGGTTGGAGATGGGAATTGCGGGGTTTTTCGGTTTCCCAAATTTAATTTCCATGTTTGCGGGCCAGCTGTAACTGCCGTGCAGGGTTCCATTTTTCATTTCACTTGCATTTGTCCTTCAATCTGGTTGCAATCTTGGATTCTATTGTTGCTTTAGTAAATGTGTTTAACCCATCTTACATGTCAGATAATACGGGGTGTTCAGGCCTGCACGTAGTCGGGGGCATTTCATGTGGCGACGAGAGTGTGGGTGTCAAACCCGTGTCACCAAATAGGGATATTACTATTCCTGAACATGTATATCGAGAGACAAGGGACGGGAATAGAAGGAATACGGCGAGTTTGCTTTAATTATACAGAACAGTAGCACCAACAGCATAAGACGGAAGGAGATTGGCAGACAGAAATGCAGCGAGGATGTTATCTAACTCACCTCAAACTCATCTCCAAACAATAAAGCTTTCGTTTTTCCTTTTTCAAAACGTCTGTGCACTTGCGGTACAATAAAACACTAATATTATCACAACAATAGTTCCCAAGAATTGTATGACATCTGTAAGTCTCTTTTTCTTGCTTGTCAGGGTACAGTGAAGCAGCATTGGCAATTAATGGCACAAAGCAGCATCCCGTATACCCCCTGCTTGCGATGATAGTATCTGAAGCCTCGGTGGACCCAGAGGCCTTGAGGGTGCAGCCCACACGCTTGGAGGGAGGGTTCTAGGGTGCCAGGCCGCCCACGACCGCGGTGAAGGCGCAAATGGTTGCGTCCCCGTGAGGCTAGTGGGTGGCAATCGAGGGTGGGAGGGTAGAGGGAAAGGAGTGGTTGTCAAATGCGGATTCTGCGGAGTTTTTCGAACGGAACTTTGCGGATTAGTAGAAAGCACTGGTTAGTTACACGGGAATAATGGTGTGAATAGCAAGGGGAGATATGTTAAGGTGCTGTACCATGCTGCCCATTTGATTACCCCCCCAGGAGCTGCCCTGATCCCTCTTGGTAACACTGTTCCCCCGTGAGCCTATAGCTACCAGGATCTGTCTACTGAGTATCTTTACCCAAGACGGATGAGCACCACGGGAGTTGCGAGGTCAAGTTTAGAGTGGAACACGACTGGAAGGTCTGCGGGGGAGAGGAATAACGAAGGAGATAAATGACAACGGGAGGGAGGGAAGCTAAATCGACTTGCCCAAACCACCCCCAGATGTTAGCTATGCCGATGAGCTCCGTATTCCCCAACAGGAAAGGACTGCATACCCACAAACAGAGGCCTTCGGCGCGTTTGTTTTAACGTCAAATCAGCAACATGAGGCCGAGGACTCACGTTTGGTCAACCACGATAGACCCGGAATTCAGGGGAGAACAGACAAAGGTCTCGTGGGGGTATGCCTTGATACAGGTCAAGGAGCACAGGCGCACAGGAGAGCCACGTAAAAATCATGGAGAAAGGTCTCACAGAAAAAGTAAGATATTAAAGGCAAAAGTGGCGCAAAAATTGTCTGCAAAGGATCTCTGAGAAAGGACAACGCACGAGAGAGGGTCACGGAGGGGGCAGACACCGAGGGCGTTGGAACAAGGTAATAGGGTCAAATGGATACTGTAGGTTGACTGGGCATGGGACTGAGTGCAGATAAGCTGACTGCATATATTGAGGATGACCAACTCTGATGTAACCCGAGTTCAGTTTGTGCTATGCACTGGGGCATATGAGCGTGGAGGATCGCCTTAGGTTGTATAATCATAGAGCAAATCCCCTCTTCAGTAGAATGTGAATATATCCTTTCTATCTTGCAAACAAGTGAACGCTGAAGAGCAACCCCTTCAGGGGGATCAGAAAACGGAGGAGAGCTAAAGCTTCTAAAGTGCGAGAAAGCCCTAGAGCGAAAATCTCGGAGTAGAGGTCGGAAAAAGCGGGTCTGGAAGTGTTCTGACATTTCCCTGTGGACCCAATTTCCTCATTCGCTGAGAACTGGGACAATATTCAAGGCAAGGAGTGCTCTTACTCTAGATTCTCGAGAATACCTCGAAGTAGGACGAATTCCGAGTTGAGGTGGCATGGTGGGCGAGGGTAAAACCTATTTGGAAGGATTGTCCCTATGCCTGTCAAAACCTTTATTTCTTCCGCTGAGCTCTGGGAAAGATGGTAGTACTGCCGGTAGCGTAATATCGATTTTGGATTTATTCTTTCATATGCCTCCTGAAGCTATTTCCTTCCCCTGTTCCGCCCTAGGCGAGGGGTGTAGGAGGGCGCCTACGCCAACTGCTGAGCCCTGGTAGAGATGTTAGCAATGCCGGAAACGTGTATTTCAGCCATACAGGAGAGCACAAGGGATAGTAAAGCACACCATGAATACGACCAAGCCTCGTTATTATCATGGTGGCGGTGGTTCTTGCGGTCGATTTTGTCATGCAGGCAAAATATGTAAAAACAACTTGCAGACCTAGGGTCATGTTAGCTATGCTGGTACAACCAGGAAACTACATACAAATCTGGGAGAGGTGCCTACTATGCCGCATACCCTGGTGCTCAATACCTATGCCTACCAAAACGCTCTGCCTCATCACGAACTGGGGGTAAATTGAGGTCTTCGAATATTCCCCTTATGTGCCTGCTAAAACCACTGGGATACCCGGCAATCCCTGGTCGAGGCAGCGTGGTTCCTTTCTCGGCTTGCAGGATGGGCTCCACGGCTGCGGTGGGAGGCATGATCTATGCTAGCAAAATGGGTTTCGGGCATTTTCTTGCCCTTGCATGTCGGGGTCATTTACTGCGCTGATCCACGGGGACGGCGGAGAGTCAAGGCGCAGGAGGGTGGTGGAGCTTAGGAGCACAGGAGGAGGCAGGAGGACTAGAGCGGGGGTTGGTTATCAGCTCAGTCAGATGCGTGATGGGAACCTGAGGCATGTCTTTTAGAATGGAGGCTGTAGGTACATAACCCAAAACTATGCGCCAGGCAAAAAAGAACACTTGATAGAATGGATATTGGATCTGTTTGATTATGATGGGGAAGATTAATCTTGTCGGTATAAACTATAGACGTTAGCGCGCTAACCTTTCACCATGTGGCCCCATGTAGCCCCATGTGACGTAACTGTCATCCGTAAGGTGAGGTTCAACATTTTTGGGAATAATTCAGCAAAGCTCTTCCTCTCCGACTGTCGAAATGTTACCGGAGCATTGAGCTACTATCGATAGTGTAAAATGATACTCGTCAGGTTATAGGCTGGTTTAAACACGCAGGGGGGTGAATACATCGGGAGCGGATTTGTCTCGTGTATTTCGGGTTTCCGCAGGCAGATGTAAGAGAACACTCAGGCCTGTCGCCGGGATGCATTAGCTAACACTTTGAATGGTTTGTCTGTTCTGTTCCCCGGGACTCTGTTAAGCAGCAAACCACTGCAACTGCAACACACAAACACATCGCACCTAGACGTGACGGCATGGGGTATAGGCGACTATATCTGATAAATGACCTACAGCTCGGCCATTGGGACACCTATATACCTAAGTTGTGAATTCAACAATGATACCCCACAACTCCGCTCCCCTTCATGGAACTCATCTCCAACCCGGGGGTAGTAAAAGGATTTACACCAAAGAATTCAGACAGAGCCAGACGGCGCAATGAAAATACACAAGACGATGTATCTTCACATACTACCAAACCCCCGCCTCCGAATCGAACAACTATACCCCAGAGATACCAACCATAGTTAATGATTGAAAACCTCCAACAAGGTCATATCCGTGCTTGTATCAACGCAGTCGAGCGAATCTTCACACGAGGAACGAATTCCCGCTCCCACCGACTGAATACTGACTGCTCGCAATATTTCAACACAGGGAGAACGAGTATCTGCAGGAAATTATGGCAGGATACCAGGGTTCACCTCAGGGGCTCCGGTACACTACCAATGTGGAACCGATGAGGGCAATGTAGACGTTCCGCGCAATCCTACAACCAGCTCCCAATGCACACGCAAAACATTCACAAGACTCCATACATGGTTTTGCTCTATCGAGCGCTGCGTTTGAAGTTGGTTTGATTGCGCTACAAGGAATACCAGATCCACGACCACCTATGACCCATCCCCAGAGACCACCGCCGCTATGCAGACATATACATGCGCGCGATGCTATGTACCAAATAGGAGGAGTAGTTCCTACCAATCAAATCTCCCATAGCACCGGTCTGTTGATGTATATGTTCAGGAGCGTTCAAGAATGGCCCGTGCCGTTGCGGAATGGAATATGTATCACTCCGGGGATATGTAACATAGCAGGTTGAGAGGAAATCGAGTCTACTGTTTTATATATGAGGTACATACATAAGAAAAGTATATCAAAAAAATAAATAAAATATACTAGAAAAGCTCGGCTTGCACAATTCCCCACTTGCTCACTCTCCTGGCAGCGCTTAGGTCTCAGAACACGATATTCGAAGTTATACAGTTATTATAGGATTGCCGTTAGGGTCGCATCCTAAAGGTGGTTCATGGGGCTATCATAAGGAGTTATGTTTTTCATAAGGGAATCTACATTCGGGTACGAGGCTATCTAAAGGGTTCGACAATACTGGGAGCTGTAACTTGACCCCGTCGATGTCTTGAAATGATTGATGTTAGTTTGATGGGAGTACACCCTAGCCCGAGATTATCCCAAGGTTGAGATGAAGAAACATTCGACAGCTGAATGTGTACGCCTCGATGTTGTGGAGCCACGGGTGTATATTTATGGACATTTAAGGTAGACCTTTGCATTAGGTGGTCATTCCAATGATTTATCGATGATAACTATAGAAACATACCACGATAAATGTTTGAATTCAGGCGTATGGCACGATGTTTAGCCACATATAGATAGATCCTGGTGATGGATAATCACATTTATTTAGCCTTCGGCTTCTCAGTATGACATGTATCTGCCGATACTAAATACTATCATACTATATTGTCCAACGCTAATAACATGGGAGACCAGTTCTCCCTAATAGTTTGCACAACGTTCAACGCGTTATGTGGCCTGAAATAGTACAGTTGAAAGAATATCTATGATTATGCGAAGGATTGTTTGCTGGTTAATGATGGAGACAATCAGGAGATCCATGCTGGGATGTTGTTTGCAGATCAAATATATAGTGTTAGGTCAATTGATGTGTAGAACAGTAGTTTATTTTCGGTATCTGGGAGTTTATCGCATGTATTGTCTGGCCGTTCACCTTCGCCGTCTCCCCTCCAGCAAAAGTTGTTACCATTATTTAATATGAATGTCATGAATTGTTGTTAATGGACTGACGTTGCACCTTTATTGGTTGCAAATGAGGTTCTAGTTTGCCGGGTACTAAAACAGCACTAAAATCGTTGTGTAGCGGTTGGCAATGCTAATCTACAACATCCAAAGGCACTTATTACACTAGCGACGAAAGCAAAGGCTAGGGGTTAGTCTCAGCGGTTATTGAGGCAGGTGAGAGGACGGCAAGACACAGCGGGGAAGGAGCGAGCTGTTGTCGGAGAGGACTCAATTGACTGCAATGTGTAAATAGATTCCCAGGAGCCCAACTTCGGTCTATGCCTGGGAAAAGGCAACCCTGCAGGATACTAGAGTTGGAGGAGGGCTATAAGTTCGCCGTTGAAAAACAATTAAACAGACTGGTTGAAGGAGGGCGGGGAGAGATTACCGAATTCTGCATGGACCATATCGTCCAAAACATTTAAGGGATACGATAGGTGAGGGATAGTGAAGTACATGAAGGGCGAGGTATGCTAATATTGCAGAGAAGCTCAGATAAATCTATCGAGAGAAAGAGGACAGTTTGGGGATAATCGGTGGCCTCCAACAGAAGCCGGAGACGCCGCAGTGGCAGAGCCTGGAGGTAGGGTGCTTGAGGAAGGCACAACGGAAATTGGAAGTAGGGGTCGAGAAGATGAAGATAACACAGCCTTGGTTATCGCAGTATGTGGAGATGGTGGATGACCGCAGAGAAAGTTGCAACAGTTAAAGGCGGAGCGTAAGGGCACCACGACTTCCTGGTCGATTTTACTGCATACACCAGGGGCAGACCAAGTGGTACGGCACTGGCTGCGGCAGAGGATACAGCTGTGAAACGAAAGCCAGGGTCAAGCGGATCACCCTAGTATAGTGAAGGGAGAAGAGCGCGAAATAGCGGGGATATACAGTGCAGGGCAAGCGTACGGGAGAGGCTAAGAGACGGAGATGATCTCACTGTCGAGAAAATCTTAGGATGGAGGGGGAGCTGGCATACTTGAGGAAGACCATTCCGAGGGCAGAATTAGGCAAAGAGGCTTCTCCGAAGATAGTATGCGGTTCGAGGGAGTCACAAGAAACAGATTGAGGAGGATCCAAGAATCAATGAGAGTAATTGAGGGCAGGTAATGGATATGGGGGTGAAGGACAGGGAAGCAGGGAAGACCAACAGTTCAGCGGTCATCTTGCTTAACAGGATGGACTTACCCCAGGACACTGGGTTCCATCAGTACATGTTTGTACCGACCGGAAGTGATGTTTGGGTCCTTCACAGTCTTGATTTCATTGGTGGATACAGCAGTACGTTAGTTTTCTACCCCTGTTATTCTGTGGGCGGAAGGGGATGAGGTTAGAATAGTTCGAATCGGCGTATAAGTTTTACAAAAAGGAAAAAATTTGTTATTCTGCTGCAACCGTAGCCTTGTACACAGCGCTTTGTCTGGATATATATTCCCAAGCAAGTTATGAAGAAGTTTGAATTAGTTCAAGTTTAAACCCCAAAGTGTTTGAGAAATGTGGTTGTGGTGACTTTAATTATCACGGCTGTGCCAAATATCCCGGATCATCTGGTGGGACCTGGTTTCAGGTATATGTGCATATTTCGGTGATTTTATATTATTTCCTGCCCACTGAATTATATGTATTCTTCAGCTAGAGTGTAACAGCCCAGACAAATTGTATAAACATTCAAAGCCAAAAAATAAAAGGCAGAACAATCACCGCCGGAGAACGCCCCGGAGGTTATAACATTCAATTGTGTTGTTGCGGCTGTTGCGGGGTGGATGCCTAACTCCCGTCGTATCCATTGGTAAGCCGGAGCATGGGATAGTCTCCAGGGTCCAATTAAGGTACATAAAGCCCAACAGCCAGCGCAATATAAAGTTCATCCACACAAAACGAGTGGCTGTGCCCCAGGAAGCGATGGTAGAAAAACAGAATAGAAGCAAACAAGCAAAACCCAGTACGGAAAAAGAGAACTGGTCATGCAGTACCTCCTCCCAAACCAATGTCAGGCAAAGTGCGGACCACCAGGGCTAATTCCCTCCACTGAGCTCAACCATCTATCGTTTTTAATGAGTACAGTGGTGCAGTGGTAGTTCCTCCTTCCTCCCATTCCCCCCACTCGTCTCACCCTTGATACTTTGCACCGCTGGAGCGATGAAGGGCAGTGTAAATGCTCCGACAATGTAACCATATATGATGACGATTCGTGGGCCCGGGGTCGAAGAGCCCGGAGAGGAGGAGGCGGAGGTGGAGGAGGTGGAGGTGGACGAGGTGGAGGTGGACGAGGCGGAGGTGGAGGGCGATGCGAGAGAAGAGGGGGAAGCGGAGGGGGCGTTTGACCAAGGGGTGGATGTGCTGAAGGTACTTCGACCGCGTGGATTTGATATTCTGCGGATAGCAGGGCGGAGTGGTGAGAGGATGTGCATGGTAGAGCTTATTCTGGGATTTGTGCATAATTAGTTCCACTGATCAAGGCTTAAAAGATCTTGGTGCTATACGTTATCACTCGAACAATGGTAAGGCGTCTCGGGGGCTGGTCAGCAATTGCTAACTCACAACTTCATGAACCAGCTTAGGCTTTGGAAGAGACGGTATCAGGAAGAAATAAAGCGTAGTTCTTGTGTAGAAATTGGTATAGGTACAGACGAGGTTGGATAGCCTAGTCCGGGTTGAAGTCTGTGGTCCTGATAGTGTTTGGTATCTGTGATGTTATTATTTGTCATCCAGAAGCCCCTGTCTGCAGCTATCATTCAAGCGATCGTCATGCATTTCCGAGGGGGGCACTTGCGTAGCGTTGGTGTGACGTAAATCGCGCCTAGTATCTGGTGGCTTGGAGCAACCTCTGCGCATTTTCTTTTGTGCATTATGTCTAGTCTGGTTCATTATGTCTTCAGTTTTGGACTTGGCCTCATGAAGACATAGAGTTGTATAGTCGCTTAGAAAATACAGGCGCAGCCAAACGCCACTCTCCTCTTTTGACGGCATCAACCAGTTCCACTGCACCCGCTTCCGCAATCTGAACTCATCGCACTAACCCTTGCATCGGATCGCTACTAGGGGCAGATGTGGTGGTATTCAATTACAGTGGATGGAAGTTTACATGTCCTAGGTTGAGTTTCCCAAGGACAGATTAGTTTAGGACCAAAACCTAGGTCTACCCGGGATCCCCACACACAAGTTGTTTCTACTAAGGACATGCAGCTCTTTGCGACCGCTATATGTTTTTTCGGTCTATCAAACCCTATCTCTGTCTGCAAGGTTATAATATGCAACCGAATCCCTCTATGTCTGTCATTGCCCCACTCCAACTCTACACCGCCCCCCCTATTACAGGCTAAACGAAATATTCTTCGACCAACACAAGCAAGAATTCCCCGCCAGACTCATTGTGCCCTTACACCTTGCCGGCGTTCGGTTTTTGGAGGAGGTGTTTGGATATAGCGAGGGTTTCAATGGCTCTTTTGGTGCGAGGCCAAGATGGACGGAAAGAGGACTAAACTTCAACGCTGATTAACAGGTCGGCAATCCGGTGTAGTTTAAATCCCCCAAAATGCAATCATGATGCCACAGCATTCTGAGAATCAGGTCAGGCAACGCCGGCAACACTGCCCCAGAAGGTAAAAAGAGACCCGGGCCCTGTGAGAAATCGTGTTGCCGCCCACTAACATAAGCTACAGGGATTCTCCTTACCCCATCGTATACCCTCCAGTACCCCTTCCGTATTAATAACGTTTCCATTCTCAAAACCAGCCTGTTTTTGTTACCTGAGGAGATCTCGGATACAATGCAGGCCCAGCTTATTGGTGAGTATAAATGATAACGACTGAATTCGTGTATGGATCCGCTAAAAACGTTTCGTCACAAGAAGGCTTCAACTCAAATGAACCTGACGCGGGAAGCGTCGGTGTTGACTCTACAGAAGTGAAATAGGAGGAAGGGGACATCCTACCACAACATGGAGAATCAAAAAAGCAACCATAAATCCGGTGTCAGACATCATGATTATAGTGAAGTCAAGCAACAGCTTAGGAACATTTCTAAAAACAGACACTCTCGTGGCGGTTAGTTAAAGGAAGTGTAGGTTGTGGGACACATACGTCTTTTCCTGTGTGAAGTGGAACGCCACCAGTCCCATCAGGCGCATTCCGCATCCATTAGTATCAAATAAGTCTTCAATCGACTCCGCCTTGACTCGGTCAACTTTGGCATTGTACTGCCCCCTGATTGGGAAATTTCCGCTGACTCATAACAGGGCGTCTGATACTTTGGGGTGTCTGAAAGCTGACTGTATATCTGGGAGACAAAGGTTAATAGGTTATCGGACATAGTGGGCACAATCGAGGGTATCCGGGAATCCAGAGAGGAGGTCTACCCTCTACATGATGGTAAAAAACACTGGAGGCTGCGCGAGACGGGAGTCACAGAACCTGCAACCACGGTTCAATGGTCCCATTGTAGTAGTCAACTGCAGTCATCTATATACACTCATACGCCCTACTCCATGACGGAACAACAAACTTCCGTTATTTCATATGTCTCCAACCCTCGGGTTATTTCCGGGCGCTGTATACCCCCCAGCCCCTTGACTTCTCTCTTTCATTGGGTATCCGCGGTACCCTCAACCTCCTTCTTGTGAGGAGTATATTGCCGCAGAATGGGTGTTCAATATCCTGGTAATATGAGGATCTAGTCTGTATACCACTTGTTGGTGCGAAAAAGGCTGCTTCGGTGTACCAATAAGGGGGGTCACGGCTTCATCGCAACTCCATGCGGGGCAGAGCGTCAAATAATATTGCGATGGAGGTATTTTACCTTTTTCGCTACGAAGTCACGGCCACATCGGCCGGGCCCCGGGGGTGGTGTTAGCTATGCGATCAAAATGGCCTTACAGCTATCTGGAAACGACTTCCTCATCAGAAATACGCCAGCTTCCTCGTCCAGTCTGCCGAAACCTATGGGAGATGTTATTCACACTAGGAAATTTGGTTCTTGAAATATTCTGGACTTCCCCTTGTCCTTTCCCACTGAACCTCGAATTCTTTTGAATTTTTGGATACGTATAGTCATTGCAGGCTTGCTGTACATATAGTCTGACTAGACTATGAGAAGAATTGGGATATTATAATTGAAGAAATTGACTAATATGTCTCCTTCGGAACAGATAACCTTCCTAACTTCGAGAATGAATTTGTGACTGTTTCCGACTAATCCCCAACCGGTCCCCGCAAGCTTCCAATAATAAATGGATTCTCAATTTATCCAACCGACCACGATTCCCCATCCCTGTCAACTGCCTAAACTGCTCTAATCACAGGTAGTCTAGGGTGGGCATGCCCCCAACATTACGGTGATGGGGGTCACCACCGAACTGTTGATCAACATACGCTTAAACACATTGAGGGCTAGGCGTAGGGTAGGTTTAAGAGAAAGAAATGGTATGAGAGGCCTCCGGCAGGGTCGAAGGTGGGTAGAAGGGCCCTATGCCTCTGAATGGGGGGTATTGTGTAGAACCTGCGATAGGCAGAAAAGCTGGAAGGAGTAGAATAAGACCTCGTATTTGCGTCCTAGCACTCTAATTCATCATAGCATAACTCAGTCTCGATTGGTGATTGAATAATTAATTAAACTGTGTGGTTCATCTCTGGAGGAGCATAACTACCTCTCGTACATGCTGAATCCGTGGTAGAAACCCTTGTAAAGACATATTTTACTGCAGTCACTCGGTTGCGAGGTGGTGAGAGGAGAGTACATTGGCATATGATGAAACAAACGCTTGAGTAATGATGCAACAGAAAGTAAGGAGATCCGCCCCGTTATAGATCGCTTGCTCACTCATATAGCTCCTTTCCCCCAGGCCCGAATACCCTAATATCCTCCTTATCAGTCGCCATCCTATTTATCCCAATGCTGCCGAGTTCTTAATCCTCGTATGCAGTCCTACTCCCAATCATCTTGCATTAGAGTATGACCCTCATTCTAACAACCCTGCCAGCTCCAGCCGATCTATCCATTGCGCAATAGCTTGCTCCCCCGCTGCTGTCACTAACTCCTGGATTTGTCCGGCGACGCTAGTTTCTCCATGATGGAAATGCCTCTGAATGGGGGACTATGCAATACTATGGATTTCGGCAGTGTTGACGGGTAGTGTCCTGATTGCAATCCTTTAAGCGCTTCAGCGATTGATTTCATTCTTGGACCTTGGCGGTACCTAATATGGGCTCCAAAAATTTAGCCAATGATCACTATTCTTTGAGGTTACCCTTCCGTCTGCCGGAGTATCTGTTAAATTCTGGCGCGGAGGGTGACGTATAGATGAACCCAGGGGCATGCGACAATAGACGTTGTCGCAACATTTGGCACTAGCGCATGGGACTGACTCACATCGCTGAATCCCTGGTATCCTACGGTTGAGGTCCATGTCTGTTAATTTCGTAGAGCTAACGTTCGTGCCTTGCTACGAAACTATCTTAGGAAAACATATCAATTGATATAGTAGGAGTGTGGTGAAAACATGTTCCATAAGCGTCCTACTATCTTTGCTCGTTGAAGCGTAGTTACAGGTACATAGACATTGTGCATCTGACCAAACGTTCAAAACAATGCAGCCCACTCCCACTACCAAAGTCCTGCGCTCTTTCTCCATGGCTTATGCAATTCTGGGGGATTCACCTAGGCTATCCCAGCACCACGGCTGCCGACATTCAGTCCATTTCCGCCGTACCAACCCTTTCATCTGGAGCGACATAAGCAGCCTACAAAAGCTCCTTATCACGCTTTCTATCCACAGCCACCTTACAAGGCTTCTTATCCGGCTCTTCACTGGTGGCACTAAACTCTTCCTGATCCTGATACTTCCAAACTGACACCCTCAGTACCGCTGTGCCCCATTTTTTCGATTCAGCCTGCAAAATCTCGCCCGTAGGGTGTTGCCTCCAAAGCGTCACTCGCTCGCTTAGACTGCCTTCGGCTTGTTGTGCTGCATCCAAATACACCTCGTCTGGGTTAATTCCCAAAAGGTGTCGGACGAATTTGGTAAATGCGTTTCTCTGAATAACCTCCTCTCCTTCGCTCCAAATGTTTAAGGTTCTAAGATCTCCTCGCGAGCACGATTCCAGCCATCGAACTACGTCGATAGCATCGCCTATGCGGAGTGTGTGGTATGTGCCACTGAGAAGGGTCATTGGTGCGGTGTCTAGTAGTGCTAAGAGCAATCGGATCTCTTCATTGCGAAACTGTTCTTGTTTTCGTAGCGGTCCCCCAATGATAGGCGGAAGTGGTGTGTTCAAGAAGCGTAGTAGTGTGTGCTGCCCAACGGTTCCAAGATACCTTTGGTGCAATATATAGTTGGTTGTGAGCAATTCCCCTGGCGGGGGCTCCTCTTCTTCCTTCCAATTATCGTACCAGAGCGTGGTGTGAATCTACTGATAATTGTTAAACCTGGTATTTTGAGTGGCACTAACGAAAGAGTATCACATACCAGATAACGAAGTTCATTGACCTGAGCCTGCCTCATGCTAAAGAAATCACTATTACGATTCTCATGTGCTACCTGTGAATATTTGTCACAATAATCTTCGACTCCCAGGTGCAAGGTTTCGCACCCTACTCTGTCCGGGAGTTCTGACCTCAAACCTCCCCTAGGCACCACCCTACGGTGGGCATCGGGACTCTCTGCTACTCGGTCGGTGGGACTGTTAGTATACTTGGTGCTTGGCCCAAAGTATATGCCGCGGTTGGAGGTGTACACTGTTGCAGCTTGGGGTGACAAGGTTGCGTGGGCAAGTGAGAGGGGTCTCTGAGTAGTAGCTCCGAGGGCCCTGCGAGATGGAGGAATTAGGAGTCCTCGGTGAGAACCATGGAGCCACCGGAATGGGGAATAGGCCAGCGCTGGGAACCTAACACCAAACGGCACATGGGGCATATGTCCGAAGAAAGGCATCCGGGCTGTAATGTGTGTACAACTTAGAATGAGCAATCCAATAAGGGGGAGTGGTGAATATCTGATTGTCTTGTGTTGGAACAGTTGAGTAAGGACCAGTGCGATGGCAAAAGACAATATATATCAGTCAGGTATGACGACGGTGTCGGTAAGTATAGCGAGGATAGGCTTGGCAGCCAGCAGGTTGTACTGGTCTTCATCTCGAGTCAGCCCAGAACAACAACATTACCACAACACTATTAAACTAAGGGCTACAATGCCTCGTTTTTATCTACCGCAATGTAAGTGAATGTTCGGAGGTGTACAGCGCGTTGAATGTGTCGTTCACAAGCGTTGAACACCAGCACCTGGATGTAGGTACTGCAGCGCACAGGATAATGGCAAGATTGAATCCAGCTATGAAACGGAGGGGCACTACGCGGTACCTATGCAGAACAGATCCATGCAGGTCAGCAAGAGAACTAGCTAGTTTACATGGAAGGGTGAAAATAACGTGGGGACAGGCTAACGCACATACCATACCACCCATTTTATGGTGACCTCACTCATGAGCTCCACGTGACACTTAGTGACCATATATTTCACTACTAAGCCCATATCCACTAGGAGGGATCTACCATATGAACCGACACTAGGGTCAAGTGGAGAGCCAGGCATAGCCCACGGAGAGGAGAAAGACAACGAATGAGAGCAAAAACAACGCAGGAGAGAAAAATAGGATTGCAGAGAATCAATGGGATTGAAAAACTTTTCTGAAGTAGCAGAGAAAACGAAGGGGCCAAAACATCGACGAAGGAGTTAAAACTCCAAACCAGTAAAGATGCATTCTAGAAAAATGGCCTTGAGAGCAGGCTCGGAGAAAAGTCTCGGAAGGGAGCAAAGCTGGGGAGTAGACGAAATGCCCGGAAGAAAAGAAGAGAGAGTGTGGAACAGGAACCAACGGAGCAAGCAGCAGAGGCGGGGAGGAAATAGAGGGCAGAAAGGCTTCTGACAGGAGAGTAAATGAATTGATATGCGGGAAATAATTCCTGACTGTGGAGGTATGTTAGCACATACTGGGCTGGGGGTGATCTTGCACTAAGCCGCCTAGGATAGTCTAGAGAAACCCAAATGACGTGTTGAGGTTGTTGAATTGAGGGATTCGTACATATGCCTGTCAAAACCTTTCCATTGCCTCGACCAGGACAAGAGTGCTTCAGAGAAGAGAATAGACCCCGATGAGGAGGACAGTCTCGGGGCATGCCCGTGTAAAGTTTCCATGCATCTCCCTGCCGAAACGGCTTCCGAGCTCGTGAACAAAAGTCGGGTTCTGATGGCTATATCTGAGAGCCATGTTCCATTCCAGAGTTATTCTTTCCTCGAAACACCCTCTTCATCAGTTAAAGGTTAGCTATGCAAGGAAAACCAATTTAGCGGTATTCTTACGGACTTGCCATGGCATACTCTCGCCTGTCATGCACAACTGCACAAGTCACCTCTCAACTGTGAGGAACTAACTTTTAACAATCCCCCATTGCTCTCAACCGCTTGAGCTTACTGAGGTACTCTACCTGCAACAGTTAGCGAAGTTCACGTACTCCTTGAGAATGACTTTGGTCTACTTTCACCTTTTCACGTTTCTGGTTCCCTTGCTCCTACCATTTCTTCCAGCCTACACACAATGTGGAGAATGAGGTGCTT